>Ga0315277_10000387_pt1 | contig 70804 bp, 47 predicted proteins | sample YL17G05_15_MG_FD_203695 | JGI IMG/M metagenome (GOLD analysis project Ga0315277, IMG submission 203695) | Sediment microbial communities from Yellowstone Lake, YNP, Wyoming, USA - YL17G05_15 | ecosystem: Environmental > Aquatic > Freshwater > Lake > Sediment | place: USA: Wyoming | collected...
CAGCAAGCGGATACTTTGCAGGTCTCATTCCATTGAGCTGCAAAATATCCGCTTGCTGACGCGCGCGGCTCTGAACGGCAGCCAATTTCTCCTGTCTCCTGTCTCCTCCAAACTAAAACTGCCAATCAAGCCCGGAAATCAATTGTGGCAAAACGCTGCACCAAGTCTTCCTTCAAAGAGTATACTGCTCATCCTCATACGGATTGTTCGGGACTCGCCACATGAAATCCGGATCGATGTGCGGGTCGCGATCTCCGTACCTCTCCATCAGGTCAATCTTGCGGCGCAGGAGTTCGGGGAAATTTGCGCCGTGAATAAAGGGCGTTTCTCCCAGGGCCGACACCGCCATAAAACGCACCGGCGATGCATTCCACAACGCAAGCAGGTCGCGCGCGTTGGCTATTTCCCGCCGGACCATTTCCGCCAGCAGCCGGCGCATCTCTTCCTTGACCTCGGGCTGATCGCAGCGCAGCCAGGTATGGACCCCATAGACCCAGGCCGCTGTGTTGCGCTGCGTCTCAAACAGGCATTTCAGCGCGCGGCTGCGGTGCGCCTGGTCGAGAAAGAGCGCAAAGGCCTGTTTATTGCCTCTCCGGCGCGCTTCCGCCGCCTTCCGGTCCAACAGGTCCATCGCTTCCTGCAAGGGCGGCAGCGATTGTTTGTCGATGCGTTCCACCGCACGCCGGGCATAATCGACGGGCACAAGCTCGAAGAGCACGTCGCGGGCCAGATCGACGATATTGGGATTATGCCCCGCGCCAACCATGAAATTTTCATAGTAGGCCCGGTCTCCGGCCGGAATGGCTTCGATGTCCGGCACCAGCGGCCGCACCAAGAGCCGCAGCCAGACCGCTCCGAAGCCGGTGTAAAGAGGCAGCGGCATAAAATGCCTCACGGCCTGGTCGAGCAGGTGCCAGGCCCGGCAGAGATCCGCGACGTTGGCCGGATCCATGTGGCGCGCCGCAAGGTTGCTCACAGCCTGGTCGGCGCTTGCCGCCAGATTGAACTGGAAAGCGCGGAAGATCTCCTGGTTTACGGATACCGGAACTTCTTCCGGCGGATTGAGTCCTCCCATGTGGCAAATGTGGGAAGCGCCGACGCTGCGCATGGCGGCCAGTTTTTCCCAGGCGAGGCCGGCAAAGGGGATGCCGGTCAGCGGTTCGTGATTGCCGTGCGAGTTGAAAAAATGAAAATACCAGCCTTCCCCGCCGCGGCTGCGCAGTTCGGCAATCGGCCCGGCTTCGCGCTCATCGAGGGTCTGGTGCCAGGCAGAGCCCAGCACGGAAACGTCTTCGTAATGCGGATGATGGTAGTTGTTCTCCCAGCCGCGGGCGCGCAACGAATTGACCTCCGCATCCACGCCGTCGCCAAGTCCTTCCCAAAGGAAATCGTGTTCGCCATAAAACGACTCGAGACGCGTGATGACGCGGAACCGCGGATTGATCCTGGCCGCGGCATCCCTCAGCAGGCGGTAAAACCGAATGATGTTGCCGGCCGCCGAGCGGGCGATCTCTTCCTGGTTTTTCCATTCCCGAATCAAATAGGCGCCGCCGTTGCGCCCGACATACAGCGACTGCGTGTGTTCGAATCCGGAGCCGCTGTCGTTGCTCCATACTGCCAGAAATGACAGTGCAGGCACCTCGGCGAGGAGATTGGCCATGAGCTCCGCGTAATGGCGTCTGGCCAGCGGGTGCGCCAGAGAAAGTGAGAATCGCGGCCTGAAACTCCGGAAAGGGTGATCGACGCGCGGCCCGCGCAGCTGCGGGTAGCGCTGCAGCAGGGTTTCCGGCACCGACCGCGGCTCGAAGCAAACCAGCCCGGGCGCGAGGCCATAGCGCACGGCCAGCCGGGCGTTGCTTTTCAAATTGTTCAGATTTGCCTGGAGATACTCCGCCGGATAAGTGCCGCGGTTCAGCCGGCTCTCGACGAACTGATCCAGACCCGGACAGTAGGTGTAGAAATCGCGGTAGAACTCACCCGGGACGCCGTCTTCAATCGGGAAAGGCGTGGCCAGGCCATTCACTTCCACATGAGTAAATCCAAGCCGGGCATATTCGCGCAGGTAGCGATCCTTGTTAAGGGGAGCAATCACCCGCCCATACTGGTTGAGGAAAAGATCGAAGCCTGACCGCTGAGCCTGGAAACTGACCGGCCGCAGCCAGCCGCGCGCGGCTTCCAGCGGCTGATCCTGCAAATCCTCAGTCACGATCGTGAACAGGCCGTACAAAAAGTGCGGCGACGATGCGGTCAGAAGGCCGCCGCCGAGTTCATCGGCATCGAAATAGATCCAGTCGCCCCGATCCGGCAGCGGCACGCCGGAACTCCGCAGGAATTCCCTGCACGCCGGGCCGGCTGCAGCGATTACCAGCCTTCCGGGTGCGGGCCGCAGGTCTGTGTCCGCCACACAGTGCACCATGGCGCGCCGCTCGAGAAAAGATTCGAGATCTTCGGCGACCGTGACTTCGACAGGAATTGGACGCGCTGGGATTGCGATGGTCCGAACCTCTTGCAGAGCCCTTTTCAAGCGCATGGTTGCCTCCCGGTGAATTCCCGATTTGCGCCCGGCTATCGCAAATTCACCATGAACCAGAGCAGAAAGATGATCACGCCGACCAGCAGCCAGCTGCCGCCAAATCCCAGCACGTCCTGCCAACCGGGCTTGTATATTTCCCAGCTGGAATGGGGCCATATCTTGGTCTGTTCGCCGGCATCGAAGTTGGCGATCGCATCATTCACAGCCTGCCTGTCCTGTTCCGGCGTCGGCTGGACAGGTGTCCGCAGGCGCGCAAAAAAACGGTTCAGCTCTTGCGCCGGAACCGGTTTGGTGAAGATGCTGAATAAAAACAGCAGCAAAAACGGAAACAGGGCATCGAAAAAGAAACGCGCCGCGACCAGCTGGGATTTGCTCCAGCGCGTGAGGTCCGTCCCCGTCCAGCTCAACACCCAGATTTCCGCGTGGAATCGCCCCAGGCCGATCTTCTGTGAATTCGGGTCCGCGGGATTCCGGCGCGCCACCTGTTCGAAAAACACCGCGCTCGGCTCCTGAGTCTGGGTCTTCACGATTTTCTGGCCCACCACTGCGGCGCGCCCGGCGGCAACATCCTCGGTGGTCGCCTCGACGCTCATTGTCACCCGGCGCGCCTGGGTCTCGGCAATGAGGCGCGGATGCGTGCGCGCGCATTCCAGGTTCGGAAACAGATTCGGAACCACCGCGTAAATCGAGAAGCAGACAAACACCTGGATGATCACCGCCCACCTGGTAAGCCGCCGCCAGATGAATCCGATCCAGATGGCCGCTCCGAAAATCGCAGGGATGGAGATGAAGTACTGGAAGAGAGCAAGCAGGTTGTCAATATACAGCGCTGTGGCGGCACCCCCGAGGATGATCAGGACGATCATCACGCGGCCGGCGTTGAGATAGTGGCGGTCGGAATGCCCCGGAGCAAAAGGACGATAGAGATTTTGAACCACCAGCGCCGAATTGGCCACACAGGATCCGGCCAGGCTCGACATTTTGCCCGCAAGAACGCCGGCCAGCATCAGGCCGATCGCACCGGGGAAAAGGAGATCGCGGGTCATGTAGCCCCAGATCAGGTCCGGGTCGTGCAGCTGGTTGCTGTACAGCGCGATCGCCAGCAGTCCGGCAAGCGCCCAGAAGATCATGATGACGCGTTTGAAGTACATGCCCCCGATCATGCCGACCCGGGCCGACATCTCATCCTTCGCGGATCCGGCGGTGGCCATGCCCGGGGCGGATGCAATGATCGACACCAGATTCGCCAGGGTCATCGCGAGAATCGTGTACCAGGCATATTCGCTCATGGCCGTCGAGCCGAACAGGTTGAACATGTGGCCGGGCACAACCGCATGCAGGCCCTCAAATCCGCCGATGCGCGCCAGGCCGACCGGAATCAGCAGCAGCGAGAAAACGATGATCAGAATCCCCTGGATGACATCCGTGATCACGGCGGCGATGAATCCGCCCATCATGGTGTAGAGTGCGACGACCGCGGCGTAGACAAAGTAGATGATCGCAGGGTTGGTATACGAAATGAACGCGCGCAGCTCGCCCCGCTTGAGCCGCTCCGCAAGCTCGTCCAGGCGGGCCTTTTCCGTTTCGCCCAGCTCGGCCCCCGCTTCCCGGCGCTGGCGCAGGGTGTTGTATGCGCCAAACTGCTCGACGCTGCGTCGCTCCTCGACCGTGTAGTTCTCGGCGGATTTGGGAGTCAGCGCCATCATCGTCTTGGCCGCGACCATATATCCCACACCGATGCCGATGACCGCCATGATGATCGAAAAGGCGGCAAAGGCGCCGCCCAGGAACCGGCTGCGAAACCGTTCCTCGAAGTAGTCGCCGATGGTGAGCAGGCGCACGCGCCGGAACCAGAAGACGGTAAACCAGTAAAAAGGCGTGAGGAACAGGACCAGATATTGAATCCACATCCCACCTATGCCCTGGCGGTAAATCTCGCGCGACACCACCACTGCCTGATCGGGACTCGTGGAAGTGCCGAGGTTGAGGAAAAACTGATAAACCTTGCCGATTTTGCGGCCGGCAATGAAAAAATCCTCCGTCGTTTTCATCCGCCGCCGCGCGCGCTCGCCCAGCCACAGGACGAAGGCGACATAGCCGATCACGATCGTGAAATCGATCCAGTGCAAGCCGAAGATCGTCAAGCTTTCTCCTTTTCCGGCGCCTGGTGGATTTCATCCCATGTGGCAAAGACCTGGCTCACATTTTCAGGCCTGGCCCCCGGCCCGAATTCGCATTGCGCGATCACGCCGCCACCGGCATACAGGCAGGAATAGACCGATCGGACTGCCGCGGCGACCTGCTCCGCTGTCCCGTAGGCCAGGAGATGCTGACGATCGATCTCGCCCCAGAAGGTGATCCGGCCGCGGAACCGCGCCCCAAGCGTTTCCACGCCCATGCAGAAGATCTGCGCATTGACGGCATCGATACCGACTTCGATCAAATCCTCGATGATTTCGAGTATGTTGCCGTCCGAATGCATGAAGACGTACTTGCCGTGCCGGTGGGCAATTTCGGCGTAATCCCGGTAGAGCGGCTTGAAAAGCTCCCGCCAGATCTCAGGACAAATGAGCAGAGAGCGCTGGTATCCCCAGTCATCCATGACCGCCAGCGCATCGATATCGGTCGCAATCCAGGCTTCAGCCTCCGCCAGGTAGTAGCGATGGATGCGCTCCAGCAATCGCGTGAATTCGGGAGGGCGCCTGAGGACGTCGACAAGGGCATTCTCCATCGTGCGCATGAACTGCAAACGCTCGAAGGGCCGGATCCAGCTGCCGCCCAGCACGAACCGATCCTCGGCGCGGCAGAAAGCGTTGAGTTCCTCCTTGTCCAGCCGGATCCAGGGCCAGGGCTCAGAAAGAGCATCCAGTTGGCTCCAGTCTTCGATCAGGGGCCTGCGGACAATTCCGATCGTGCCGGCTTCGGCACTCTCGAATGTACAACCCCATTCATCTACATAGACCCCCTTGCGATAACGGTCACCGAGGTCCGGGACCGGAGGGAGGCAAGGGCGGGGAGCGGTCACAATGTCGTCAGGAAACCGCGTCCGCAGCCGTTGCACGGCTTCAGGGTAGCGCGATTCGGCCCAGGGAAGCAGCCATAGCTGGCGGGGGATGCGCGGTGGATTGCCGAATTCCAAGGTGCTGCGCACCAGCGCGCGCGAATTCATCAATCGCTCCTCCCAGGCGGCAATTCACACGGTGTATCAAAGAACACGCCTACCATACCCAGACACTCCGCCACTGTCCAGCAAGAAGCTGTGCAGCCGCCGGGAGGAGCATTCCTTTCCCGGATTTCTGTTGCTCGCGGGCGGAAGTCGCGATAGAAATGCCGGTGTGCTGGAGGCGGCGGTGAGAGGATTTCGCGTAGGAATCGACAGTTATGGTTTGCATCCGCTGGGCTTTGACCCGGTACAGATGCTGCAATGGGCCGGCCGGCACGGCGCCCAGGGAGTGCAGTTCTCCGGCTTTGAAGAAAACCATCGCACCCTCCTGCACAAATCCTATTTGCGCGACCTTGCCGCCCGCGCCCGCGAGGATGGCCTGTATCTGGAATGGGGCGGCGCCCAGCACATACCCCGCGACACGACCACCTGGGCCAGGAAGGAACTACTGGAAATCAACCGCGCCGCGGCGCGGCAGGCCGCTGCCCTGGGCACGCGCATTGTCCGGTCGTGTTCCGGCGGCCTGATGCGTTGGCGGCCCGAAAGTCCGATGACAGAAACCCTGCTGCAGGAAACAGCATGCGCCCTGCGGTCGCAGCGCGCGATGCTGCAGGATCACCAGGTCATTCTGGCTCTGGAAACTCATTTCGAGTTCACGTCGTATGAACTTGTGCGCCTGCTGGAACGCTGCGAGGCGGAACCGGGAACCTGGCTCGGCATTTGCCTGGACACCATGAATCTCCTGACCATGATGGAAGACCCGGTGGCCGCCACGCGGCGCCTCCTCCCCTGGGTCGTCTGCACGCACATGAAAGACGGCGGCATTGCTCTCACGTCCGATGGCTTGCAGTCCTTCCCGGTCGCCATGGGCAAGGGGGTGATCGACGTGCCTGGGATCCTGCGCTTGCTGCAGTCGCTGTCCGCTGAGGTGACCCTCAGCGTAGAATCACACGGCGGCTCTTTCGATCTGCCGGTTTTTGATCCGCTCTTCATGAGCAAGTTCCCCGACCTGACGCCCGGCGAATTTGCACGGCTCATCGAGCTCAGCCGGCGTTCACAGGAGCGCGCCTCCTCCGGATGCCGGGTGACTGAACGGGAGCATTGGCCGCGGATTTGCCAACGCCGCACGGCAGCGGATCTCCGGGCACTCAGAAGGCTTGCCTCAGCTGAAGCAGACTCATGAGCGGACACGAAAGATTTCATTATCACAATGCCGAAGAATTGCTCAAGAAGGCCGCGGACCTCGGCCTGGAGCTGCCGTTTCAGAACAGCATCGAGCCCCTTTTCTCATCCCTTCGCATTGGAGAAATCGAACTGCCCAACCGCATCCTTGTCCAGCCGATGGAAGGCTGCGATGCCACGCCGGACGGCGCGCCGGGGGAGATGACGTTCCGGCGCTACCGCAGGTATGCGCTGGGCGGAAGCGGCCTGATCTGGTTTGAGGCCTGCAGCGTCTCAGCAAGCGGCAGGTCAAATCCTCACCAGCTGATGCTCACGGCCGATACGCTGGAAGGATTCCAGCGGCTTGTGGAGACGACCCGAAAAGCCGCACGCGAACGCTTTTCATCCGTGCCGTATTTCGTTCTCCAGATGACTCACTCCGGCCGGCGCAGCATGAAAGACGCAGGATCCAGGCCAAGGGCAGCCTGCTTCAATCCCAATTTCGATCAATCACCCGATGATGTAGGGATCATGCAGGACGATGAGCTGGAATCCATCGGGGAGCAGTTCGCCGCCGCCGCCGGGCTCGCCCGGGCGGCAGGATTCGATGCCGTCGACATCAAGGCATGCCACGGCTATTTGCTGCACGAGCTCCTGGGCGCCTTCACCCGTAAAGGGAGCCGATTCGGGGGATCTTTCGAAAATCGCTCGCGCATGCTGCTGGACATTGTCCGCCGCGTCCGCGATTCCATTCCGGGGCTCGGCGTTGCCGTGCGCCTGAACGCCACCGATGCCATTCCTCATCCTTACGGTTTCGGCATGGAGCGCACGGGATCCGCTGCGCCGGATTTTTCCGAACCGCTCCGGCTGCAACAACGCCTGCTGGAGTCAGGCTGCAATCTGCTGAACATCACGGCCGGAATTCCCTCCTACATGCCGCATCTCGGACGGCCGTTTGACCGCCCTGCCCGCGGCGTTTCGCACCCCGAGGCCGATCCCCTTGCAGGCGTCTGTGCGCTGCTGCGCTGGGCGGCGGTTTTCCAGCGGGCGCAGCCTGCCATGCCGGTGGTCGGCACCGGCTACTCCTGGCTGCGTCACTTCTGGCCCCACGTTGCCGCGGCCGTCCTCTCGCGCAACTGGGCATCGCTGGTCGGATTGGGCAGGGGTTCATTCGCGTACCCGGACGCGCCCCGGGATCTCATGGCACATGGCAGACTGAATCCCGCCAAGTGCTGCTTTGCCTGCTCCTGCTGCACCGACCTGATGGTGAATCATCGGATGACGGGATGCGTGCTGCGCGATCCTGAAGTCTATAAAGACATCTATCGCAAACTGCCAAAGTGAGGAAGACCGATGCGCACCGAGACCGCTGCGATCCATGGAATCCAAATCCCGGTTTACTCGGCAAACACTCTCATCATCGGCAGCGGCGCCGCCGCCCTCAAAGCCGCCTTGTCTCTTCACGAACGCGGCCAAAGAGATATCGCCATCATGACCGAAAAGTGGGGAGGCGGCACATCCAACAATTCCGGCTCGGACAAGCAGACCTACTACAAACTCTCGCTCGCAGGCAACCTGGCGGATTCGCCCATGGAAATGGCGCGCGACCTGTTTCAGGGCGGATGCATGCACGGCGATATCGCCCTCTGCGAAGCCCAGCATTCCACGCAGGCTTTTTATGACCTCGTGGGCGCGGGAGTCCCCTTCCCTCACGATCGCTTCGGCGGCTATCCGGGATACCGGACCGACCATGACCCGCGCGGCCGCGCCACTTCGGCGGGGCCGCGCACATCGCATTTCATGTTCCAGGCGCTCGCCCGGCGCGCCCGGTCGGCCGGGATCCCGATCTTTGACCGCCATCAGGTAATCGCCCTGTTTACCCTGGAACAGGGTTCCACGAGGCTGGTTATCGGAGCCGCAGCCCTGAACCTGGACCGGTTGGATCAAGAGGGATCGGGTCTCGTACTCTTCAATGCTGTGAACGTAGTGCTCGGCACCGGCGGCCCCGGAGGACTCTATGAAACCTCCGTCTACCCGCCGGACCAGACGGGAGCGATCGCCCTGGCGCTCGAGGCCGGCGCGGTCGCACACAATCTGACCGAGTCGCAATTCGGCCTCGCCTCGATCCGCCCGCGCTGGAATGTCTCCGGCTCCTACCAGCAGGTGATTCCCCGCTATCTGTCCACCGATCCGATGGGCGGCGGCGAGCGTGACTTCCTCGCATCGTATTTCCCTGATCTCGAAACCATGACCCTCGCCATTTTCCGCAAAGGATATCAATGGCCCTTCGATCCGCGGAAAATCGCCGGTTTTGGATCCTCCCTCGTTGACCTGGCGGTTTATCAGGAAACCGTCCTGCGCGGCCGCCGCGTCTTTCTCGACTTCATTCACAATCCTTGCGGACCCGCGGGATCCGCCTCGTTCAAAACCGCTGAAATTCCCGGCGAAGCGGCGCAATACCTGCGCAACTCCCGTGCGCTGCAGCCGGCACCGATCGAGCGCCTTGAGTGCCTTAATCCGCAGGCGATCCAGTTGTATCGCGACCATGGCATCGATCTGGCGGCGGAACCCCTCGAAATTGCCGTGTGCGCCCAGCATAACAACGGCGGCCTGCGCGCCAATCACTGGTGGGAGTCCAACCTCCAACACCTGTTCCCGGTGGGAGAGGTCAACGGGACGCATGGGGTTTACCGCCCCGGCGGAGCCGCGCTGAATGCCGGCCAGGTCGGCGGCCTGCGCGCGGCGATATTTATCGACCGGAAATATCGGGACCATCCTCCCGAACTTGAGTACTTCCTTTCGCACACAGGCACGCAGATCGATGAACTATTCCGGAAAATGCGAGCCTGGCTCTCCGGCCCGGCCCGGCCTGCAGGCCAGCCGCCTGAGCGCTTTCTTTCCGAGCTCCGGCGCCGCATGACCCGGCATGGCGCGCACGTGCGCGATCCCCGGGAAATCGCCGGCGCCATAAAGAGCGCCTGGCAAACGCTGGCGGAGTTCGATGAACATGCCGCTATTCCCGGCGGCACTGGATTGCCGCAGGCATTCAAGATTCGTGAGCTGGCCTTGACCCATGCCGTTTATCTCGAGGCGATCGGCGAGTACGTGGCGCGCGGCGGCCAGAGCCGCGGATCCTATCTCATTCCCGCGGACGACGGCGAGCAGACCGGCGGCACCCCGGGGAACGAGGTGCGCTTCAGCATCTCAAAAGAAGACGCGTTCGTGAGCCGGCACATCCTCGAGTTGTCCCTGGATGGCGGTTCGCGATTGGCCAGACAATGGGTGCCCGTTCGTCCTATCCCGGCGGTCGATTCCTGGTTCGAAAATGTCTGGCGCGACTATCTCGATGGCAAGACTTTTGAATGAGGTGAGGCATAGTGATGAATCCTGCAAATACGGAGGGGCGAAAGCCGGTAGCGGCCGTCACCGGAGCTGCGCGCGGCATCGGCAGGGCCATTACGTTGGAATTGCTGCGCCACGGTTATCAGGTCGCCGCCATCGACATCGAGTGGAGCAATGCCGAAGGCTTTGAAGATACCGGCACAGGCAGCTGGATGCTGAAACTGCGCGCCGACACCTCGGACCTCGACGGGCACGCGCCGCTGCTCGACATCATCGTCGACAAGTTGGGCGGGCTCGACTTGCTGGTCAACAACGCCGGCGTTGCGCCCCAGGTGAGGCACGACATCCTGGACCTGACTCCCGAAAGCTACGACCGGGTCATGAACATCAATTTGCGCGGGCCCCTGTTCTTCAGCCGGCATGTTGCCCGCCGCATGCTCGCGGCCCGGGCGGCAGATCCGGACCGGCGCATGGCGATTGTCTTCATCACCTCCATTTCCGCCGCAACTTCTTCCACCAGCCGCGGGGAATACTGCATCTCAAAATCAGGGTTGAGCATGGCGGCAACTCTGTACGCCGACCGGCTGGCGGCTGAAGGGATCGGCGTGTTTGAAATCCGGCCCGGAATCATCCTGACGCCCATGACCGAACCGGTAAAGGAAAAATATGACCGCCTGATTGCGGAAGGCCTGATCCCGCAAATGCGCTGGGGGCAGCCGCAGGACGTGGCCAAAGCGGTCGCCGCCATCGCGGACGGCGCCTTCGATTACTCCACCGGCGCGGTCATCGAGATCAGCGGCGGCATGAATATCCGGCGGCTGTGAGATTTTTGCGCATGCGAGGCGCGCCTGCATGATCAATGTCGAAGAACATGTTTATCACGACGATCCGAAAATCGGCCACCCCGATGTCCGGACACGGCTGGCATCGGTTGGTTACTACTTCCTGGGAAACGGGCTGATTTCGGCCGCCGTCCAGCACGCCCCGGCGGGCGAAGGATCCCCATACGGCCTGCTTTTTATGGATCCTGAGCAACTCAAGAGCAAACGGGAAACCCTGTCGTTTGACGAGCGGACCGGGATCGCAAACACGATGCTGTTTCTGTCTTTCGATGGCCCTTCCATTCCCGTTTCCCCGGACAATCTCTCCGTGAGCTGGGATTTCGCCGGAGGGTGCCCCAGCGTGCAGATCGCGTGGCAAGCGGCGTCCCTGACGATTGCGGAAAAGTTCTGGTGCCCGGATGATTCCACGCCACGGCTCGCCCGCAGAATAGCCTTGAAAAATCCTTCTGCAGCTGCAGTATGCGGATCGTTCAGGACCGGCATTCGTTCGGAGTGGATATCGCAGCGGTTCGAGTTGCCGCCCTCAGGCGAAAGTACATTTTTTGTTGTTTATTCCCTCCACGAATCCGCACCAAGGCTGAGATGTGAACTCGCTGAAGCGGAATCATTCTCCGTCTGCCGGCGTGGCCTATGGACTGATGCCGCCCATGTTTGCTTCGACACGCCGGAATTGGATCACCTGTTCCGAACTGCAGCCGCCCAGCTTCCGGCGGTGGTCTCAAAGGCCGGCCGGGTCGATGCCGGCATCTGGCAATATAACCGGGAATGGGTGCGCGACCAATCCATCCTGGCCCATGCGCTGCTGATGTGCGGCCATCACGAGACTGCCGGAGTCATTTTGAAACGCCTGCTGGGGGATTTCATTTCCCCCGAAGGATCCGCTGTCGACTCAAGCGAAGTGCGCGACACGGCGGAGGCGGAACTGGACCAGAACGGAGCCCTGCTTCATGCCCTGCGGGCATATGCCCTCTGGACCGGGGACCTGGAACTCATCCGGTCGAACTGGGATCGCATCGTGCGGACCGCTGAGTTTCCGCTCCTGCCCGTGTTCCGGGAAGCACATTCCGGACTGCTCGCCAACCGGCGCGATTTCTGGGAAAGGCACGCCGCGCATGGGATCGAGCCGGGCATGGAATTAGCCTACCAGGTGTTCGTATCCGTGGGCTTATCCGCGGCAGCGGCGCTGGCACGTCAACTCGGCCGGTACGCGGAAGCGGAGCGCTGGCATGCAGAGGCGGAGCGTCTGAAAACCGCGGTGCTTCATCACACGACCCATGCGCTGGTGACGGAGCGCGGATTCGTCAAGCGCCGGGGCATCGATGGCCTGATACAAAAAGACATCCAGCCGCAACCCGGCTCCGGTGTGCCTGCGGGCGTGGGACTGGCGCGCGCCCTCCCCCATCCGCTCAATCCCGACAGCTCGTGCGTGTTGCCGATTGTGCTCGGATTCGTGCCGGCGGATTCCGGCGTCGCGTGCGCAACCCTGGATCAAATGGACGCCTTGTGGAACCAGGGCTGGGAGATTGGCGGATACGGGCGTTACCACATGGATTCAGATCCCGATTCGCCCGGCCCATGGCCCTTTCCGTCGATCTACATCGCCCGCGCGTGCATGGAAAACGGCGACAGCAGCCGGGTTTGGCGCGTGATCCGCTGGCTGGCATCATTGCCGCAATTTCCATCAGGAGCGTTTTTCGAGATGTACGGAGACCGCAGCGCGCCGCCGTATGCGCAGAACGGCATCGTTCCATGGAACTGGGCCGAAATGATCATGCTGGTGATCGAGAATATCCTCGGATTCCGGCCCGAAGAAAACCAGATCCGCTTCAGGCCGCGCCTGCTTCCCGGCATGAGCGCAGTCAGAGGGAGCGTGCGGTTCCGATCTTGCCGCATCCATTTCGACCTTTCAGCAGATGCGACGGTCGTTCAACCCGAATTCATCGTCGACGGCACCACGCTGATGCCGGAAGCCGACGGCGTAAGCATCTCATTCACAGGCAGAGACATCCACATTGTCGGCCGCGTGCCGGAGCCCTGCTGATGCGGGAGTGAGCGATGTTTCGATCAATCTCAAAAACCGTGACCTGTTTTGGAACCACGAAGACCACCAAGACCGCAAAGCCATGCGTGCTTGTTTCCTCGGCGTCTATATCCTTCGCGGTCTTCGAGGTCTTCGCGGTTCACGGTTTTTATCCCGCATGCAACCCGGACCGAGTCTCGAGGGATTATGAGCGCGGAAAAAGAGCTGTTCCTGATATGCAATTCGCACATTGATCCGGTCTGGCTGTGGAACTGGGAGGAAGGCCTCGCGGAGACCCTGGCGACCTTTCGCCTCGCGGCCCGCTTTTGTGAGGAATTCCCCGAATTCGTCTTCTGCCACAACGAGGCGCTGCTATATGAATGGGTGGAGGAGCACGATCCCGGCCTTTTTCAGCAGATCCAGGCTCTGGTCGCCGCCCGGCGTTGGCACATCATGGGCGGATGGTATCTCCAACCGGACTGCAACCTGCCTGCCGGCGAGTCCCTGGTGAGGCAGATCCTCACCGGTAAGAAATACTTCCGCGACAAATTCGCCGTCGAGCCGACCGTTGCGGTAAACCTCGATCCGTTCGGGCATGCGCGCGGTCTCGTGCAGATCCTGCGCAAATCCGGCTACCGCGGATATCTCTTCTGCCGTCCCGATCAGGGCAAACTGCCGCTGACCGGGCCGGATTTCATCTGGTGCGGCCACGACAGCACGTCACTTATCGCGCACCGTCCGCCCGACCACTACAACTCCGAAATGGGCAAGGCCGCGCTGAAGATTCGCAACTGGCTGGCGGCTAATCAGGATCGTGCTCCGGGCCTGCTGCTCTGGGGCATAGGCAACCACGGCGGCGGCCCGTCGCGGCAGGATCTGGAACAGATCGCAGCGCTTCAATCCGATGCGAAGGATCGCAGGATCGTGCATGCAACCCCTGAGGATTATTTTGACCGATTGCAGGAGTGCGCGAACGGTCTGCCGCAGGTGTCGACCGGATTGAATCCCTGGGGCGTGGGCTGCTACACCTCGATGGCACGGGTCAAAAACTGGCATCGGCGGCTCGAAAATGCACTGTTCTCGACCGAACGAATCGCCACCGACGCCCTGCTGCAGCTTGGGCTGGCGTACCCGCAGGCAGAACTTGGCGCCGCGCTGCGCTCGCTGCTGTTCTGCCAATTCCACGACGCGCTTGCCGGCACCTCAATCTCCGAGGTGGAAGAGAGCGTGCTGCAGAAGCTCAGCCGCGGCCTCGAGATCCTGGCCCGGATCCGCATGCGCATATTCCTGAAACTGCTGGCAGGCCAGCTTGAAGCCCCGGAAGGCGAATTCCCGATATTCGTGCATAATCCGCACCCGCACGAAGGAGATGAGACCGTCGTGTGCGAGTTTCAGCCGCGTGAACCGAACTTCGACAAATCGGTTTTCTGGCAGCCGGACCTGTACGACGAGGACGGCCGCATGATTCCTGCCCAGCTCGAAAAGGAAAGCTGCAATATCCTTGCGGACCAGAGGAAGCGCATTGTGTTTACCGCCCGCCTGCGCCCGTCCTCGATCCGACGCTTTTCATGCCGGTTTCGCAATGTGGCGCCCCGGGATCCGCGCACGCTCCCCACCGTGCCCGCACCGAAGGAACTTTACTTCCAAAACGAAGTCTGTTCGGTTGAGATCGGTTCCGGGACCGGGCTGATCGATGCCTATTCCGTGCGCGGAGTCGCAGCGCTGAATTCCGGCGCCTTCCGCCCCATGGTCATGCGCGACAGTGCCGATCCCTGGGGAATGCGCGTGCGCTCGTTCCGTGAGCTCGCAGGAGAGTTCAGGCTGATGACGCCGGCCGAAGCGGCAGCCTTCGCCGCGGTCGATTCCGATTCCCTCCCCCCGGTGCGCATCATCGAACGCGGAACGGTCCGCACCGTTGTGGAGGCGCTGTTCATCCATGGCTTTTCCCGCCTGTGCATGCGGTACAAGATCCCCAATTACGGCACTGAAGTGGAAATCGAAGTCCGGATCTTCTGGGAGGAGAAAGACCGCATGCTGAAACTGTCGATCCCGACCGCGTTCACCGGCGGGAAATGCCTCGGACAGAGCTGCTATGCGGTCGACGAACATGCCGCGGACGGAGAGGAAAAGGCCGCCCACGCGTGGCTCGCCGTTCAGTCCGCAGACTCGAACCACGCACTTACGATCATCAACGACCGGACCTATGGATTTGACTGTCTCGACGGCGAGCTGCGCCTTTCGCTGCTGCGCGCTCCAGGCTATGCGGGGCACCCGGTCGACGACGGCCCCATCGTGCGCCAGGACCGTTTCGAAACGCGCATCGACCAGGGTGAGCATTGTTTCCGGTTCTGGCTCAATTGCGGTCCTGCGCGCGAGCGGCTCGCGCAGGCAACCAGGGAAGCCTCGTGGAAGAACGATCCCTGTTTTGCCCTGTGCGCGTTCCCTTCCGGGGAAGGATCACGGCCGCTTCCCGGGCTCCAACTGTCGAATCCGGCGGTGCAGGCCGGAGCCTGGAAACTGGCGGAAGACGGGCGGAACCTGATCCTGCGCCTCTTTGAAACCTCAGGCCGGCCGCAGAAAGTGACCGTCCATATTCCGGCTCTGGCCATGGAGTTTGCGCTGGACTTGCGTCCGTTTGAATTGAGATCGCTGGCGATAAACCCGCCGGCCAAATCGGTGGATGAAGTCGATTTGCTCGAGCGCCCCCTTTGAGCCTTCGAGCCTTTGAGTTTAATAATTACGTATAGTCAGAAAGGGCCGCGAGTGACATCCACGATAGACAGGAATCCGCTTTCGCTCCTGATGGTGAGCATCGGCGGTTACGGCTATTATTACCTGAAGACGTTTTTTGATCAGGTGCGGCCCGAGCGCGTCCGTCTCGCGGGCGTCGTCGATCCTTACCCTGAGAATTCCGGCCATTATCCGCGCCTGATGGCTGACCGGGTGCCGGTCTTTTCGGAAGTCGAGGAGTTCTATGCGGCCGGCCATCACGCCGATCTGGCCGTAATCTCTTCGCCGATCCAATTTCACGTCCCGCAAAGCCGCATGGCGCTCAGCCATGGCGCCGACGTGCTCTGCGACAAGCCGATCGCCGCAGTGATCCAGGATGCCGACGCCCTGGCGGGCGCCGCACGCTTCACGAAGCGTTGGTGCATGATCGGTTACCAGTGGTCTTTCTCACGCGCCATTCAGGCTCTCAAGGCCGACATCCGCAAAGGGAATTTCGGCCGGCCGCGCCGCCTGAAGACTCTGATCCTCTGGCCCCGCGACGATGCGTACTACGCGCGCAACGACTGGGCAGGCCGGATCAAGGACACCCGCGGCCGCTGGGTGCTTGACAGTCCGGCCAACAACGCCATGGCCCACTACCTGCATAATCTCCTGTATCTTCTCGGACCGGAGACCGCAGCCAGCGCCCGCCCCGCGGATGTCGTCGCCGAGTTGTACCGCGTCAACCCGATCGAGAACTTCGACACCGCGGCCTGCCGGCTCCACACTACCTGCGGCGCCGAACTCCTCTTTTATGCCAGCCACGCCACGGCGTCCGAACAGCAGCCGGTTTTTCAACTCGAATTCGAGAACGCCGTCATCTGTTTCGGTGATCCGGCGCCCGAAATCATCGTTCAGACTTCCCAAGGGAAAATGTGGCCGTACGGGTCGCCGGAGGACGATCCGCAATTCAAGAAGTTGTTCGATGCGATCGATGCGGCAGGCACGGACAATCCGCCGGTGTGCGGGCCGGAGGCGGCGCGCGCTCAGTGCGTGTGCGCGAACGGCATGCAGGAATCAGTCGAGAGCATCGAGAGTCTTGCCGCTCCCTACGCGCGCCGGGATGAAATCAACAAGCGCTGGTTCGTGGACGGTCTGGACGCGGCCCTGCGCGAGTGCTACCGCCGCAACGCCCTCCCATCCGAACTCAACCTCCCCTGGGCCCGCCCGGGCAAAACGGTCGATCTTCTCGGCTACACCCACTACCCCATGCCGCGCACGCCGTAACTATGCCGTCCATATTCGATTAGGCTTGATGACGGAGCCGCGCGCGTGAGCAAGTGGGTATTTAACAGTTCTATTCACCTCATTATTGACTCTTGCATTTCATGACGCCAGCCGGTCCTTGGAACGCGGGCGCGTCCCCCACCCGATGGTTTTTGCGCAACCACGAGGTCAGAGCATGGCGCCGAAGGCGCCTCTGGAGTGCGGCGACTGGTCGCCGCTCTGGAGGTCGTCCTGCTGCCTCGACCAGGCAGCTTGCTGCCTGGAATATCACAAACCGACTTCCGGCCGCGCTCACAGGCGTCTCGATTTCAAAGGGCGGCAAGCCACCTGGTGCCGAGGCAGATTGATGGCCGCAAGCGGCGACAAGTCGCCGCACTCCAGAGCGCCCTTCGGGCGCTGATTATGTCGGTCCAGAGCAAAAACTGTGCGGCATTGGGCGTCCCGTCCGCAAATCTCTCGGCTGTGCCGTTGTCATCGTGCATGCGGGTGAGACGCCCGCGCTCCATCAAACCCGCATTTCTCATCAGTCAGGTTCAATCCCCATGCTCCTCAAGTGAGCTTTTTGGGCTTTCGTAAGAGGCTTTTCTGTTTTGGACCGGTACTCCTGGTAAGCGGCATTGAGCGACTCGTGTCCCATGAGAAACAGATATGCCAGTGCAGCCTCTTGAATCGCCTGGTACTCATCGGAATTCTCAGGGTATTGCCTTGCGATGGACTCAAGCGTGGAGCTCAACCTTTGAATTTCAGCAGCAGAGACTGTTTTCTTTGGTCCGGCCATATCGACTCCCTACTCCGGCGCCTGCACCGCGGCGAGCGGGCCGACTACGGTAATCCATTCGCGCACACGCCAGCTTTTGATGCACCCGTTAAGTACATAGGGATCGTTGGCAGCAAATGACTCCGCGACCGCCGGCGAGGAACCTTGAAAAACCAGGACGGCGCCATCCACAGGATTCGCCAGCGCGCCGCCGAGGACCAACTCGCCGCGCGCCGCGGCCGCCTGCGCATATTGCAGGTGCGCCGCCCGAAAAGGCGCCCTCTTCTCTACGTAGTTCTCGACGACGTCATAGAAAAGCAGGTAGTGCATACGTTCTCCTTTGCGTGATCAGCGCGGCGTGATGCGCGCAACCCATCCGCCGCCGGGAACCAAGTGGATCTTGACGCGCGCAGCGCCGGTTATGGCCTGTTTTTCGCGCCGGTAATCGACACCCACGCGATCCGCATTCGGCCCGTCCCGATAGATATCAGCCTGGAAAGCGCCGCCGCCCAGAAATGACAGGTCAACCTCCAGGTCGCGCGCGGTCCAGCTGGTCATCGCGCCCACGTACCATTCCCTGCCCTTGCGGCGCGCAATCAGGATGTATTCGCCCACCTTGGCATCCAGGACCCGGGTTTCATCCCAGACCGTGGGCACCGCCGAGAGAAACTCGAGACTCTCCAGCTCCTTGAGATAATTCGAAGGCGAATCGGCAAGCATCTGCAGCGGGCTTTCATAGACAACATACATGGCCAGTTGCTGGCAGCGCGTCCCCTGGCTCATCGGCCGGTTGTAGATCGGCTTGAAATCGGCTTTTGCGGCATTGATCATCGCGCCGGGAGTGTAATCGGCCGGCCCGGCGAGCATGCGCAGGAAGGGCCAGGTCACCGCGTTGTCGGGAGACGCTTCTTCACCCCATTTGCTGTGCTCCAGGCCCTTGACCCCCTCGTTGGATACGATGTTCGGATATGTGCGATAGAGACCGGTGGGTTTGTAGGCGCCGTGGAAGTCGACCAAAAGTTTCCGTTTGGCGGCCTCGCGTGCGGTGCGCTCGTAGTAATTCACCATCCACTGGTCCTCGCGCTGCATGAAATCGACCTTGATTCCCTTCACCCCCCACTTGGCGAATTGGTCCAGGGCGGGCTCCATCTGTTGATCCAGCGTCTTCCAGATCACCCACAGGATCAGTCCGACCTTTTTTTCCCGCGCATAGGCTGTGAGCGCATCCATGTTGATGGCGGGCACGACGGCCAGCAAATCTCCAAGTTTGTACCAGCCTTCGTCCAGGATCACGTACTCGATGCCGTGGGCGGAGGCGAAATCGATGTAGTATTTGTAGGTGTCGGTGTTGATCCCCGCACGGAACGGCACGCCATATAGGTTGTTCGCGTTCCACCAGTCCCAGGCCACTTTGCCGGGTTTGATCCAGCTGGTGTCGGTCAGGGCCGATTCGGAAGCGAGCCGGTAGATGATATCGGTTTCGATGAGCCCGCGATCATCAGAGGCGATGACCAGGACTCGCCACGGGAATTCCCGCGTACCGCGCGTCTTCGCAATGTAATCCGCGCGCTCGACGACATTCTCGTTCCGGTCGCGCGCCAACCGGGTTTTCAAGGGATATTGCGGAAACAGCCCGCGCAGGCCATTCGCCGACCCCTCCGCAGTAAGATCCATTCCGGCATAGTCCAGCAGGTCGGCCTCGGTGATCACGACGTTCGGGCCGTTGGGGACCTGGACCAGCGCAGGCAGGGAGGAAAATCTCGGCGCCGCAATTTCGCTGATGCGCAACCGCTTGTACAGCCGCTCCTGATGCGACATCAGGCTTTCTTCTTCGGGGAAAAAGACCAGCCCGTCGTCCGCGAAGCGAAACGATGCCTGCTCGTCCTTGATCGTGATTTCTCCCGTGAGACTGGTCGCAAACCTGTAGGCAATGCCGTCGTCAAAGACACGCACCAGGAGCGCATATCCGCCCTGGAAATCAATCCGGCGTTCGTTGTAGTGGTCGCGGATCTCGGCGCGCTTGTGCCTCACCACCGGCCGCAGCATCTGGTCGGCGCTGCGCGTTGTGCTCCCGATAGCCATTGCGGGCTTGCCAAGCACGAGACCGGAATCCAGCGACATCGAGATGGGCGAGGGCCGCAGGATCTGCCGGCCGCCGAAGGAAACCGAGTAGCTGAGTTCCTCACCCGCCGCAATCGTGACCGATATGCGCCCATCCGGAGATGCGACCGTATAGGATATGGCTTCGCTCCGCGCCGGCGCGCCGGCGAGACCGACTGCCCCCAACAGAATCGCAGTCAAATACATAATTAAATGTTGTTTCATTTTGTCCTCGGATACGTTATTGCCGTGAGAATTAACAAAGGCCTTAGCCGCAACCGAACCTGAAAGGCGAACCACAGAGACACAGAGAAATCCTGTTTCATACATCTGTGGCCTCTGTGTCTCTGTGGTTCAAAAATTCTTTCCTTTGTGTTTCAGGAAGTCCGCCATGGCCGATGAGAACTCCGCCAGGTAAGCCTCAGTCGTCGCCTTCCCCAGGTGCCCGACGCGGAATATCTTGCCGGCCCATTCGCCAATGCCGCCGGCGATGCAGATGCCGCGCTCGGCCTCCAGCCACTGGATTATTTCCGCGGCCGTGAACTCGGGTCGCGGCCTGACCGCCGTCGCAGTGGGCGCGGCATAGGCATCGGCGACCGGTAGCTCAAAATCCCATTCTTTCATCTTTGTGCGCACAAACCTGCTGGCGTGAGCGTGTTTGGCAATATGGGCATTGAGCCCGGCTTTGGCGATTTTGAGCAGGCTGGTGCGCAATGCCAGGATGTTGCCGGTCGGCATCGTGATCGGGGCCGGATGCCAGTGACCCCAGTTCTCCGCGTACCAGCGCCAGGTCCTGAGGTCGAGGTACCAGCCGTGATGCGTCTGAGCATGGCGGTTGACCAGATCCCAGGCGCGCGGCCCCACGCTGAGGATTGCCAGGCCGGGCGGGGCCTCCAAACACTTGTTGGAAGCGGTCACACAGACGTCAATTCCCCAGGCGTCGACGGGCAGCTCTGTGCCCGCAAGCGAGGATACCGCATCGACCGCCAGGACACGGCCCGCCGCACGCACGGCCCCGGCAAGTTCCTGCAGCGGATTCAGCACGGTCGTGGTCGTTTCATGATGGACCAGCGCGACTACCGGTGCGTCCGGGTGCGCGGCCAGCGCCTTGTGCAGATCATCCGGATCCACAATCTGCCCTACGGGAGCGCCGATCCGGACCACATTGAGCCCGTTACATTCGGCGATGAGAGCCAGCCGCTCACCGAAAAATCCGTTGTGCGCCACGATCACCTTTTCCCCGTTGGCCATCATGCTTCCCAAAGCCATGTCGAGGCCGGCAGAACCCGGACCGGGCACTATGAGGATATCGTTTCGGGTCTGGAAGACCTGCTGCAGCAGCTCGATAGTCTCGTTGTAGACCGGCATCCATCTGGCGCCATACGACCGTAGGACCGGATGGCGCATCGCATCCAGCACGTCGTCATCGACATCACAAGGGCCGGGAATAAAAAGCTTGCAGTTTTGCTCCATAAAGCCTCGAGGATCAAGGAAAGAATACGATTTATCGTACACCCGTTGCCCCACGGCCAATTCATAAAAAAATCCGTAGCCATCCCCTGCGACTCGCCGGCCTTGAGACGGGACCCGTTCTGGAGTGCGGCGACTGGTCGCCGCTCTGGAGGTCGGCCTGCTGGCCCGACCAGGCAGCTTGCTGCCCGCAATTCCACGAACCACCTTCCGGCCGCACCCCATAAGGTCCGCGATATGAAAAAAAGGGGAGCCAAGATGGCAGGGATCGAATTGAACTGCCGCTAAAACGCCAGCCGGATCTCCGCCTGCACAGTCCGCGGCGCCACGAAATGCGTACCGCTAAAGGTCGAGAGGAAATTGTAAAGCGCCACCTTGTTCGTAAGATTCACAATGCTAAACGTGAGCGCGAGGTGAGGCTTATCAGCATGCCGCAGGAGATTGTCGGTGCCGACCGCCAGATCCAACAGGTGCCGAGGCGCTACCCGGGCCGGATTCGTATCGGGATTGTGGGTTCCCGGCGCAGGAATGGCAAGGCGTTCAGCCCCAAAATTCGCAGCGCCGCACGAGGTGATCGGATTTCCGATTGAGGCCTTGCGATTGCCGCAAAAAAATCCGATCGCCGCCTGCTGAGCCGCCGTCAGGCTGAGCGCATCTTCCAGGCCGGTAATCGCGCCCGCCACTTCGCCGCTGTCATACCGCCAGGTAAAGGAAAACCAGGGGCCGTTGTCTGGACGCTGATACCGCACATTGGTTGTCTGCTGGAATGCCTGGTCATGGTCGATACGGAATACTTCCTCAACGGCCGGCGCATTGAATGTCAATCCGCCCAGTTCCGGGCCGAAAAAGCGTGCACGGGTGTGCCCGAGGGTAATGTACGCCTGCAGGCCGTGAACGCTGGTGGTCCCGAACCGCAGCGCCAGGCTGTCGATCTTCGATTTGCGCCACGAAATCGGAAAGACAAGCGTAGTGTTCAAGAGCGCGTCGAAATCGTAGGCGTTGTCCGTGAACTTCCAGAGATAGTCCCCGTCAAAGATGAAGAATCGTCCAAAGGACTGCTGCAGTCCGGCGTTGAACTGATTGCGCCGCCCGGGACGTAAAGGCTCATCGCCGAGAGCGCCGAGGACATTGGCAGCCAGCCCGCCGGCGCCGGTCGCGCTCGACAGGATCAGGTTTTCATTGTATGGCGTTTCGAGGGTTCGGGTGTAGGACAGGCGAAATACCGTTCCGGCCGGCTTCAAAAGATAGGATATCCCGATGCGCGGTTGGACACTCGCGGCCCGGCTCAATCCATCATACCGGTCCACTCTCAGCCCGGTCGCGAGTGTCATACTTGAGAACTTGATCGTGTCCTGCACATAAAACGCAAATTCGTTGATCCGGGCGCGCCCGGCGAATCTCAGCAGGGTGCCGCCGCGCGTCAGGTCGAACGGCAAAAGTCCCGGCATGAGGTCCGGGTTGGGCAAGAACCCCAAAATCGTGCACTGCCGCGGATCGGTGATGCCCGGCAGCACCAACGGATTCCCTGCACTGTCCACACACACGGGATTCAACGCAGGATCCGTGAGGCCCAGTCCAAAATTTTCCCGCAAACGTGTCTGCGTGATCTGGATTCCGGTCTTCAGGTTGTGAATGCCTTGGATCCGGGAAATGTCGCCTTTGAATCCCAGGTTGGTGAGCCGCCGCGCTGCGGAGATGGTCGCCGGCGTATCCAGGAATGGATTCCGGCTCGGGTAATAGCGGACCTGATCCTGCCGGAAAAAGGCGTTGATACTCAATAACGTTGTCGGGCTGAGGATGCGCTGATAGCCGGGAGCCACGTTATAGGAAATTGTTTTTTGCCGCTGGTCCTGGGCAGGCTGATCGAATGAGTTGGGAATCTGAAACCAATTGCGCGCGGCCATCAGGCCGAGATGAAACGAGTCGTTGTCGTTCGGCTTGAAGTCGAAATGATCGAAAAAGGTCTGGTGGTTGCCGATATCGTGGATCGGCTGAAACTCCGGCGTATCCAGAAACCTCCCCGAACGGCCTGTATTTGCGGCCAGGAAGTTGCCGTATTTCACATTACCCCAGCCGAGCGACGCTTCCTCGGACGGCGATCCGAACGATCCATACTGCAGGGCCAGACTTCCAAACGGTTTTCCCTTGCCGTGCCCGGACTGCGTTACCACATTGACCACCAGACTGGTCTTGCCTCCGTACTCGGCACCGGGGGCGCCGGTGATCAGCTCCATGGCGGCAACTGCGTTCAGCGGCAGCTGTGTGGAGAAGAGCTTGCTCTGCTGATCGCCGATCGGCTGGCCGTCGATGGAAAAGAGGATCTGAGCGTGATCCCCCAACGGATGAAAGAAACCGTTGGATTCGGCTACGACCCCCGGCGATGCCATGGTAATGACATCGCTCAGCCCGCCCGCAGGAGAGAGGGCCGGCAGTTTCTGGAAAACCTCCTTTCCCACATCCACATGAACCGAGGGGACATTCTCCAGAACGCCGGCAGTTGCCTGAACACTTACGCGGATCGAAACTCCCGCCAGCTTCAGGGAGATCTTCAGATCGGCAGGGACCATGGTGCGCACATCAAGGTCCTGCTGATAAGTCTCGAATCCCCGGAAGCTCACCTCCAGGCGGTACGGATTCGGGGGCACGTTGGCGAGAACAAATGCGCCGCGCTCATCCGTGGTCACCGATTGCTGGTATCCGGTCAGGGCATTGCGAATGAGCACCGTGGCCTGCGGGACTACCGCGCCGGACGGATCCAGAACCGTACCCTGGATGGTGCCGGATTGCCCGAACGCCGCCGGGCTGACAAAAAGGCTGAGCCACAGAAACCATAACAGAACTGCCGGCCAGGTAGTTTTCGTAATGCTTCGCATAACGGTCTAAAGCAGCCGCACTGCCAGGCTGAGAGTGGCAATCAGCGCCAGGCCCGCAATAAAGCTTACCAGCACCAATCGCTTGCTGTGTTTGATCAGTTCGCCGAAAACGGCATGAGTTGCAAGGAATATGAATCCGCCGCCCACGTGTGCCAGGAGGGCATCCAGCCAGGCGCCCGACATGCCGTGCAACACCCAGATGCCAAGCGCTCCACCCAAAAGCGTGGTGGCCTCGACAACCGCAACCCATGTCAACGCCATTCCCCGCCCGAAACCCGCGCCCAGCAAAAGAGCGCCAAGCGCGAGGCCTTCCGGGACCTTGTGCACGCAAACCGCGATCAGCAGAGAGAGATCGAGCCGGCCGGACAATTCGGCTTCGTGGCCCGCCGCCAGCGCCAGGCCGTCCATCGTGCTGTGCACCGCGAGCGCGATCACCATGGCGGTGGCGATTTCGCTGAAGCGATGCGTCGTCGCATCATCAAAATGGCTGGCCGCGCACGCCGGGCAGACGTGAAACACGTAGCGGCTGATCAGGGAAAAAACCAGATAGCCCGAGGCCAGCGCCAGAGCCAGCGACCAGAGCGGCATCGCACCATAGGCTTCAGGTACAATGGAGAAAAGTGTCACACCCAGAAGCGTCCCTGCCGCCAGGCTGATCAGCCGGCACAGACGTTTGTGCGACATCGGGGCGGAAACGCTGATGCCGCCGCCGGCCACCGCCAACAGGAACGCAAGCATGACCCGTGCTGCAACTGCCCAGGTTTCCTGCAAGCTGCCTCCCCAATGCGATCGCGGTCAAGACACCGGTGCGGCCATTCCCCGATGGAAACGCAGCATTCGGCGCCCGCGCTATTGCGAATTCATTTGCAGTATAGCGATTTTTGCGGAATCGGCAATATTTATTGCAAACTCAGTCGCAATAAGGCTACCATTGGGCCGCGATGAAAAAACCGGGCATGCAGCGCAATACAACCCAGCGGAGCGCAATTCAAAAGGTTTTCGGGCGGCAGGATCATCCCATGGGAGTCGGCGAGGTCCTGCGGGCGGGGCGCCGGACCGTGCGTTCGCTGAACCAGGCGACGGTCTACCGCAACCTGAAACTGCTGGTGGACGAAGGGTGGTTGCGGAGAATCAACACGCCCGAATCGGGCACGTTGTATGAGAGGGCCGGCAAGGAGCACCACCATCATTTTCAGTGCCGCACATGCGACCAGGTATTTGAGCTTTCGGGATGTGCGTTGAACGAGAAGAAATCCACGCCGCCGGGCTTTTTGACCGAAGGGCACGAAGTGTTCTTTTTCGGCACCTGCGCCGAGTGCCGGGGAACCGGATAGGAGGGACTTACCGAAAGGCAGATTGCGCGCGTCCGGCCACCTGATGCACGCAATTCAGATTCGGGATTTGACCGCAAACCTCTTCGCCACCGGGCGAAAACCGGCGCTGCAAATCCAAGACAACGGGCTTTGAAATCGACTGCTCTCGTGCTACCCTTGTGCTCGTTGCGGCAGGCCTTTTGGGGGCGGGCTGCAACCTGCATTTCAGACCACAGGGTGGGCCGTTAGCTCAACTGGCAGAGCAACTGACTCTTAATCAGTAGGTTCCAGGTTCGATTCCTGGACGGCTCACCAAGAAAATCAATAAGTTACAGTCAATCACAAATAGCCTCGAAACGGAAAAATTCAATTTTGGATCCATATTGGATCCAAATCTGGAGATCTGGATTAGGGGATACGGCGACCAAGCTCTGACTGTACTGGAATGGCAAAAGATCCACATGTCCGATAAACCCGTTATCCGCCCGCGTGGAACCAAAGCTGCCGAAAAATAGGTCAATAAGGAAATTCGGGTGAGTATCTTCCCAATGTCGGCTCGGCCGTGCGTTGATCGAACACGCCGAACAGCGGACCCATGGTCTGATATGATCCGCAGGTATGGATTTGACAATCGCGATCCCATCCGTTGCTCTCTGCGCTGACTTTGGCTGACCCCTTCTGTTTTCAGCAAAAATGGGATAGTGTTTTCCTGTCATCCCTGAGGGGCTTCCTGCATTTAATGCGAATATCGGCAACAAATCCCCCGGCATCGCGCCGAGGGGGGATCTCAATAACAAGGAGGAAAGCGATGAAAACTCGTGTTCTGGCATTGACGGCTTTGTTGATTGTTGCAGCCGGCCTTGCGGCGGTGGCACAGGGGCAGAAGCCTGCAAGCCCTCCTGGGACCGCCGCCACGCAGGTCATCGGGAAATACGTCAAGACCGCCTACGAAGAAAGCTATCACGACGGCAAATGGATCGAAGTGACGTACAGCCGGCCTATTTTGCGGGATCGCAAGAATATCTTCGGCACCGGCGCGGACTACGGCAAAACCGTAAACGGTGGCGCTCCGGTGTGGCGGGCGGGCGCAAACCAGACTACGCGTCTCAAGACGGAAGTGCCGCTGATTTTTAGCGGCAAGACGTTGCCTGCCGGTGAATACAGCGTTTTTGTGGCCCTTCAGGAAAAGGCCTGGACCCTCATTTTTTCCAGCTGGCCGGCGCAGGAGAAATACGACCCGAACTTCAAAGCCGCGCTGTGGGGAGCTTATGGATATACTCCCGACAAGGACGTTTTGCGCGTCGAAATGACACTCAGCACCCTGCCGTTTTCAGTCGACCAGTTTACGATTTCATTTATCGACATGACGGCGGAGGGGGGGAAACTGGCCATGATGTGGGACAAAACCATGGCTTCCGTGCCGTTCAAAGCCGGCATGTAATGCGCTTCCTCTTGCGTCCCATCACGCATGGGCGGGCGACCAGGTGAAGAAAGCCTCCCGCAGATCCGGTCAGGTATCAGGTGAGAGTCGACCGAAAATCACCCGATATCGGCGCGGATCTGCGGCCGCCCCGTCAGGCTGCGGACTTCGCAGGGATATTGCGGCCACGAGCACAAACGAAGTCGCGTTCTGGATTGCAGGAGATCCAGAATTTTGGGCCACGGGGGCGTATTGTGGGCTTCTCGTACATAACCCAATGGCGATACATCCAGAATGCTCCCGGCCCTTCGACCGCAACAACCAATTATGGCTACCGGATTCCTTTCAGGTTTGGATTTCGGATTGGGTAAGGATTGCGCATGGGAGGATCATAGTAATTGGGAACAGCAAGCATCCGGAGCCCTAATCTCTCGAGTTGTGCCCTATGCAGTTGATCAATCGCGATGCGCCATAATTCCTCCGATTTTGGCCTTTGCTGGAGGGATCGGTGAAAAGTCTCGACTGCCGCATCGTATGAAGATAATCCCTTTGTATTCGCAGCAGCCCTGTGCTTTGCTCTGTCGATTTCGCTCTCCAGATTTCTAAGCATTTCAAATGCGCGCTCATCGCCGAAACCAATGGAAAGCAAATTTTTTGCCGAGCTGACTACTGGATCAACTCGGTTGTTTCTTTTTTCCGAGCAGGAGCAGTAGCCAGCGACGCATGCCAGAATTGCTACAGTGATTGCAACTCTCATTGCATGGAATCCCTCATCTAATTACGAATCAAAGATTTACATATTTCGGGCGGGCTTGGGGCCATAAAGTGGGAAAATCGGATAAAGCCCCTCCCAAGTTTCAGCCCCGCCAAATGTCCCATGCAATCGATTCGAAGCCGGCCCATCCCTAATCTGAAGTTTCAGTTTTGAAGCGCATGCCGGGATTTTACCCTTGGGCCAGCGGTTTGGAGGGCCGCTGGCATGAAAAAAATCGAAAAAAGGAATCGCAAAAAATCTCACGCACCAAGAACAAAACTCCGGCTCCCGGATCTTGACCACGCGAAAAGGGCAGTTCTTGTCCGTGCCGGTGTAAGAGGAGACCATTTTCGCCGGAATAAGTGGCTACGAGTTATCGAGCAGACATAGATCCACCTTCCTTCAGCGTGCAGAAAATCAGTGCTCTCCAGAATCGCTTACGGAGCGGTCACACTACACCATCGGATTTTCTCCTGCGCGGTCAGGATTCACCTGTGGGCTGGATTCAAAGCCTGTTCTTGGCGTCTGTCTTGACCGATTCGATCACCAAGTAAAGCTTGTCGGCGCTGTTGACCTTGCCCGACACGCACCATAGCTGGTCTGGCGTGATGGTTTGGGCTTTGGTGAAGTCATAGAGCCGATAGACGCGTTTGGTGTGAAGGTCTTTCATGGCAAAAACCGCACAGGATTTGCACTCCGTCCGCGAAAGCAAGGTCAGGTTATTCGCGCTGAAGTTGAACATGGCAAACTGGTTTCAGGCTGATGAATTCAAAGCTGGGGGCGTGACCCGGTAAGGCCACGCCCCATCCGCAGCGCCGTTGAGGGGTTAGCCCGCCGGACTCCTCCGGTTGGGGTTATCATCACAGAGCGGCGCCTGAACTCGGCCGGAACGCACTCTCGCTATGGTTGAGGCGTCGTATGGCCGTTTTGGGGGTTGCGCCACGTTGGGCCGCCGAGAAGAAAAACTTCCGAGTTTTCGACGAGGCTGTCGGCAATGGCGGCGGCAATCGTTGTGTTGAACAGGATGTTTCCCCATTCGGAGAAAATGGTGTTCGTTGTGATCACCGTGCTGCGACGTTCGGCGTGCCGGGTGGAGATCACCTGGCAAAACAGGTTCGACGTCTGCTGATCGAGGGACAAGTAACCTAGTTCATCGCACACGAGAAGTTTTGGATCCGTATAGATCCGGAGCTTGCGCACCAGGGAATGATCCGCCTGGGAGGCAACGAGTTGATTGAGCATCTGCATCGCCGGCGTAAAGAGAACGCGCAGATTGGCCTGGCATGCTTTCCATCCGATAAAAATCAGGGACGTCCCACACGTTAACCAATTTCCCTAGATCCCAGACAACCGCATCCCAGATGACCGTGTTTCAAGTGTGTGCTTTAGAAATAGGTAAACATGTGGGGCGTCCCTGATTTACAACCGCTCATGGCCGCGGCTGCGGAGGTCCCGAACCAGCGCCGCCAGTGCCCGGTTCCCCAGTCGATCGGCGAATTCAACAGCGCTCCCAAGCGTCTGCCGCGGACTCCAACTGTTGCTTGCTTCCTTCTCCTCGAGTTTCACGAGGAGCTCTGCGAGTTCTTTCAAAGATAAGCTCGTGATCCACTCCTCGAACTCATCATCGCATCCGGTCCAATCGATCTTGGACTGCCAGAATTTCCTGAGGTAGATCATCGCGCATCGCCGGCATTGAACGAGTTGATAGTCGCTGCCGGTGGGAGTCTGGTTGCTCCAGCCAAGGTGGACCACCAGCAACCGGTCAAAGGTCTCCCCACACCGACAGCCGACCGGGAGGTAGTCCTTGCACTTCTCGCATTGCCCCAGTTGGCAGTCAGCTCGTCCGTGCTCGCTTAACCACTGCCGTGCCTCCTCGTCATCGGCGATCTTCCAAACCCGCGCTTCGCACCTGTAGCAGTTCATGACCACGCTCCATTACCTTGCAGCCAGTCGGATGACACCCGGGGCGCGCGCAGTAGGAAGTGTCCCCATTGAAGATCTCAGCACTCCTCACCAGATACCGGGCATGACCGATATGTTTACCTCTCAGCCCGCCAGCTGTCGAATCCCCGTCCCCAGTGATAATCTTTTAATACTTTGATGAGCTCCTTCATCCGGTCCAACGGTCAAGTTCATTGGACATTCGGCGCACAAAACTTCGCCCATGCCGCCTGCGCCGAGCTTTTCAGTGATGCGGTAGTGCGAAACCGTCTGGCCGATCTCGGGCATCCGAATGTCCGCTACGGCAAGTCGGGTGTGATGCTGTGTAGTGAGGGCATTATAACACGAGGCTACTTCCTTCGTCCGACGAACGTCCCGGAGGGCTGGAAGAACGCAAATCCGGTGACGGCGCCCGAAGCGTCCTTCCGGAACTCGACGCTGTACCCGGGCAAGCCCTTGATGTCGAACGTCGTGCCGCGCACCGGGATGAGCTCCCTCTCGGGCTGGCCGGCGCTCGTCAGAACCAGCGTGTTTTCGCCCTTCAGCACGAATAGGACGGTCTGCGGCCCGATCTCGTACGAGCCCGCGAGCGGCTCCAGGAACGCCCGCTGCCTCATGATCGAATCCGCGCGCCGCGTGAACACGATCTCCCTGACGGCGGGTTCGAGGGGCACCGATACGCTGCCGATGTCGCCCTTGGTCGTGGTGGCGAACGACACTTTCATCTTCTCAAACGGATCCAGCGGGTTTTCCGGCACCTCAAAGATGTCGTAATGGAAGTGGCGCAGCGGCGACGTCATGCTGTTGTAAGTCAGATCCAGCCCTTCACGCGTCTGGCCGATCCTCAGAATCCCGTAGCCGGGATGTTCATACTCACCCGGGTATTCGGTGAGAGGGTGTGACGGTGTCGTACCCTCGCGCTTCTGCGTCACTCCCTGTTTCTTTGCCTCGTCCTGCGACGCATCCTGCTTCTTCTTGTCGTCGAGGAAGCGCTGGTTCCATGGCACCTGGTCCAGGCCGAGCAGCCGGTCGAGGACGTTGAACGTGGTGATGGTGTTGAACTGGCCCGCACCCAGGTTCGACAGCACGACGATGGCGATGCTGTCCTGGGGAAGGACGGTGGCCAGCGCGAGGAATCCGTCGATGGCGCCGCCGTGCTGCACAACCTTATGGCCACGATAGGCCGATACGGTCCACGCCATCCCGTAGGCGGTGTGGCCAACCTCGGGCCACCGGAGCGCGCCCTGCGTCACCATCTGCGGCATTTGCATCTGGTCGGCGTTGGCCTCGGAAATGATGCGCGGCCCGTCGGGGAGCTTGCCCCGGTTCAGGTGCATGAGCAGGTAGCGGGCCATGTCCTCGATGTTCGAATTGATGGACCCGGCTGGCCCGATCTGATCGATGTTCCGGAAGGGCACTTCCTTGACTTCGTCCTTCGCCAACTCGTACGGCTTGGCATGGTCCGGCGCCTGCTCGGAGATCGTCACCGAGGTATTGGTGCCCGTCATGCCGAGCGGCGCGAAGATGCGTTGGCGAACGAGCTCTTCCCAGGACGCTCCGGCCACTTGTTCGGCGAGGTAGCCTGCCGTGAGGAACATCAGGTTGTTGTACTGGTAGGTAGTCCGCAGGTCCTTGCTCGGCTCAAGAAACCGAATGCGGCGCACGAGCTCCGCTCTCGGCAGCGACGAGTTATACCAGAGCGCGTCGTGCCGCGGCAGTCCGGACCGGTGTGTCACCAGGTCGCGCACCGTGAGGCGCTCGCTCACCACGGGATCATTCATCTCGAACCCCGGCAGGTACCTCCTGACGGGCGCATCCCAGTCGATTCTGCCTTCCTCGATAAGCGTGCCGACTAAAGAAAGACGGTGCAGGGCGGACAGGAAAAACAATCTGCAATTGCCAGCATCGGAGTGGGGCTGTTACCGCTGGCCCAGCTTCTCAATAGCGCATGTCCAGCCCGGCTGCTGTTTCGGATTTTCATGCCGCTGCTCCCGATCCTCTCTACGATTTAGACCGTTATGCGAAGCGTAACGGGAATCTTGTTCTCGATAGAAGCCAGAAGCCGGAAGCCAGAATCTCTGCGTCGAGTCCATTTCGAGCAGGGAGAGAAAACCTCCATGGATCCCTTCTGGCTTCTGGCTCCTGGCTTCCCATGTCCCGCCGCCTTTTGGCGGGATATCAAGGGGCGCAGCCCCTTGGTTAGTAATTGGAGACCCGTCATACCGGCCACGAAAAACAACATTTTGGCTACGATCCAGGCCCACTCACTTCTTTCCGGTGGGGACGAGGCGCTTGAGATCCTCGAACCAGTTCTGGACGAGGATCATTTCGGTGACTGGTTGGGGCTTTCTCTCCTCGAGCTTCACCATCAGAAAGCCCTTCCCGTCCGGGGAGACATCGTAGCTCCGCAGAGGTACACCGGGAGCAAAGCCCGGTTGGTCGAACAGCAGATGGGGCTTGCCCGGCGGCACATCGGCATCCGCCCGGAAGTCTACAGCCCAGACTTGGCTTGACCTCCGGAAGAACAGTTCCTTCCCAGTCCGCGCCCATAACGGCTGGGTGCCTGCCTCGCTGGAGATCGGCCACCTGCGTTCCTTACCGGGAAAAGACCGCACATACACTTCCTCGCGCCCGGATTCATCAGATGTGTAGGCCAGCCAGCGCCCGTCAGGGGAGAATTCCGGAAATCCCTCACGGAACCTGGAGTTCATAAAAGGCATCAGGCGAAGGTCGCGCATCTGCAGCAGGGATATGTCGTAGTTATTCGTAGGGTGCAATGTCACGAGAGCAAGCGTTTCCCCATCCGGAGACCACGAGCCAGGGGATTGCTGGAGTTCGTCTGTCAAGAGCATTTCCTTTGGAGAACTCCCATCGGCCGCTTGCCGGTAAAGGCTATTTTCCCCGGACTGCCACTCATTGAAGACCAGGCGCTTGCCATCCGGCAGAGCCCAGTTCATAAAGATGACATTGACCTCGCCAGGAAGCTTGTTCGGTGTGCCTCGAAGAAGATCGTACACCCAGACTCGCCATTCCGTTCCCATGGTCATGTAGGCGATCTGCCGGCCATCTGGCGAAAGGCGCGGAGCAAAAAAGGCTTCCGTATAGGAGGTTACCGGTTGAGTTGCTCCGGTCCGATCAACCCAGACCAGTGAGTTATTCAGGTTCGGCAGCATGCCGCCTGGGGCATATACGAGCCAACCCGAACTCGATACGCTGAACTGTCCTGCAGCGGTATGGTAGTTTGTATTGGTGACGTTTAGCGTTTGCATGACATTGGCAATGGCGGGAGCAGGCTGACCGGCGGCCGCGAGTTTGTCCAGGTCGAACCGTACTGCCATAAGTGTCCCCTGCCGCATGAACACCAGATGTTCTGTGGGGACAAAGCGGGCATCCGCGGCATCATCCAGCAGATGGCTCCACTTCCGTGTGGATAGGTCGAAAAGCGCAACATGCGGGTGGATGTCATAGGCATCTTGCATGATCGTGAACAGCACCCCTTTTCCCCTTGGCAGACAATCAGGCAGGCGGTGACTGAATTCTCCGGCCGACTTGTCAGGTGTCGTCAATACCTCCGGATTGCCGCCGTCCCCAGATATCCTTGAGAGGCCGGTATTGTATTTCGACGAAAAAACTATGCCGTTATCAGTTCCCCAACTGGCGCCGAAGGGGTATTGTGCGTCGCACAAGGTCGCTGGAACACCGCCGTCGATTGAAACCTTCATCAGCTTTGCACCCACCCAGAATCCGACGAAGCGATCGTCGGGCGAGAGGAACGGTGCGATTCCGCCCTCGGTGCCTTGAATCGGCTTAGCCTCGAGTTGATCGGCTTTCCGGAGATACAGGCGGGATTTCGCCTCCGGGCCGCCATTCACTTCGATCGCGCTGTACACCACGAAACGGCCGTCGCTTGCGATTGCCATGGCAGTCCGGCTTGGGCGTTGGAACTCCATAGCTCTGCGCAGGCCGTCAAGACAAAGCCCGGGCTCGACTTGGATCGTGACTTTCACGACGGGAATTGCCGGGCTTGCGGGAGCCGGCGCGAAATATCGCATCCATGCGATGGTGAGCAGACAACCGGCCAGCAACGCTGCCGAAGCCCCTGCCAGTGCCCACCGAAAGGCGATGCGACGGATCGGAGCGACCACCTCCGGCGCTCCGACCTCAGTCCTGCCGATCTCTATGCGGGCATCGGCGATGTCGTGGATCCGCTCCCGGGGATTCTTTTGCAGGCAGCGGCGCAGGAGATCGGTGACTCTCGACGGCACGGTCGCCGGAAGAGCTTGCCAGTCCGGCTCGCCTTTGAGAATCGAAGCCAGCGTTTCCGTGACGGTCTCGCCTTCAAATGCGCGCCTGCCGGTCAGGCATTCATACAGGATGCAGCCGAAGGCCCAGATATCGCTGCGTCTGTCGACGGATTTGCCTTTGGCCTGCTCGGGGCTCATATAGGCGGCCGTGCCCAGGATCACGCCGGGGCGGGTCATCAGATCCGTGTGCGTGGGGGAGTGGGAGAGTTCGGCGGCTGTCATCTTATCGTGGAAGGCCTTCGCCAGCCCGAAGTCCAGCACCTTGACCTTGCCCTCGGGAGTGATCTTGACATTGGCGGGCTTGAGATCCCGATGGATGACGCCTTTCTCATGTGCGGCTTCCACGCCTTCCGCAATCTGACGGCAGACATCCAGAGCTTCATCCAGCGGCAAAGGTCCTTTGGCGATGCGCTGGGCTAGGGTCTCACCCGCGACCAGTTCCAGAACCAGGAACCGCTTCCCTCCGGCTTCCTCCAGCCCGTGGATGGCGGCGATGTTGGGGTGATTCAGCGATGCCAGCAGCTTGGCTTCACGCTCGAACCGGGCTAGGCGCTCGGGATCGCCGCTGAAAATGTCGGGCAGGACTTTGATGGCGACCTGCCGATCGAGGTTGGTATCTTCGGCGCGGTAGACGACGCCCATGCCGCCTGCGCCGAGTTTTTCTGTGATGTGGTAATGCGAGAGAGTTGTGCCGATCATGAGATGGCCTCGGTTATTTGGGGAACTTCATCTTGTCCAGGAGCGCCTGGAAGCGCGCCTGTTCAGGCGACATGTAGGCCACCGTGCCAACAGCCGTGCCTGGGCTTGTAAGCAATTCCACGGTACCAGCAGTCGGTGCCGCGGTGGCTTCTGCTCGCCGTTCCGGTGCGAGCTTCGCCAATCCGAAGTCGAGAATCTTGGCATGGCCGCGCTTGGTGACAAAGATATTGGCGGGCTTTATGTCGCGGTGAACGATCCCCTGTGCGTGGGCGGCATCCAGCCCATCCGCAATCTGAATCCCCCAGGTCCAGAATCTCGCCAGTGCTGAGCGGCCTGCCCTGGATGCGCTGCTTCAGGGTCTGGCCGTCAAGGTACTCCATGACAATCAAGGGCTGTCCCTCGTGGTGGCTGATCTCATGGATCGTGCAGATGTTCGGATGATTGAGCGCGGAGGCCGCCTTCGCTTCCCGTCGAAACCGCTCCAGCGCCTGACGGTCATGGGATACAGCCTCGGGAAGGAACTTCAGAGCAACGAAGCGGCCCAGGGCGGTGTCTTCCGCCTTGTAAACGACACCCATCCCTCCGCCGCCCAGTTTCTCAATGATCTTGTAATGCGAAACGGTCTGGCCGATCTCGGGCATGGGACCTCCCGTACGGCAAATCAGGTGTGATGCTTTGTGGTGGGCCATTATATCGCGCTGATTCTTGGGGCAATAGAAAAAAGCGGGCCCTGCGTATATCTGGTGTCAGGTCTCCAAGATCCAGTTTTTGGCGGTCAAAACTGGATCTTGGAGATCTGACACCCTTTTTGGCGTCCTGCAGGATGGTCGGGTGTGCGCTATCGTACTTGACAAATGGTAAAGCTAAAAGTATAGTATGATATCATGATTCGGAGACCTTTCTGGCTGGAGCGCATCGAAACAGCATGGCGGGAAGCACCGATTGCGTGGCTCTCCGGGGTGCGCCGCTGCGGCAAAACCACCCTTGCGGAAAGCTTCGATAAGAACAGGGTGCTCTATATGAACTGCGACCTGCCCGCCGTCGAGGACATGGTGCGCGATCCCGGCTACATAAAGCGTTACGGCCATTTGGAAGTGCGGATCTGTACGCCAACCGCACTCCATCCCTGACACCAACTGGCGGAAGCTAAGAAATCAGGGACGTCCCACACGTTAACCAATTTCCTCGGGTCCCAGACAACCGCACCCCAGATGACCGTGTTTCAAGTGTGCCCTTTAGAAATAAAAAATCAGGGACGTCCCGCATGTTAACCAATTTCCCCGGGACCCAGACAACCGCACCCCAGATGACCGTGTTTCAAGTGTGTCCGTTAGAAATAGGTAAACGTGTGGGACGTCCCCAATTTCCGCCAATTTCCCTTCGGCATCGACCGGAAGATTTTTCGATTAGTGAGGCGGCGGCACTCGCGGCGCCGCCGCCCCGACAAGAGGTCAGAAGTAGATTTTTATCGCGACCTGGAGAAATCGTGGAGTATACGGAGCTATCAGCGAACCGGCGCCGCGGGTGACACCCAGGAATCCAAAACGGTCCGGTGTATACACATTCCTCATTCGAAAAAGCTTCAATCCGTCCACGTTGGTGATATCGAAGGAATTCGCGCTCATCGAATGGAAGCCCTGGGGAAGCTGGACCACATAGAAGTTCTTTGGGAGCACCATCGCTGCCGCCTGTCCGGCTGGATTGGTGTTGTAGCCCCGGATCATGGTGTTGATTTGCGCCAGCAATGCCGCGCCTGCCGGAGTGGATCTTGCCGGACGGGTGGTGGGAGCGAAATTGACCCAGGAGTCATATTCAGCGTTGGTGAGGGTACCTTCGCTGGGAGCAGCGAAGATTTCGCCCGCGTCGCTGTCCCTTCCGAACTGGAAGAAGGGGTGATTGAACAGGTTGATGGCGTCCACCCGCAGCTGCAGGCGCCTGCCCTCGCCGAACTGCCAGTTTTTCTGCACCGACATATCCAGCAGGTAAAATGACGGCCAGCGCGCGGAATCGATGGTGCGCGGCGCATTTCCCAGTTCCCCCTTGGCCGGCCTAGTGAAGGCCGCCGGATTGAACCAGGGTTCGCAGGTCTGTCCGATCGGACAATTGCGGGTCCATAACGGATTCTTGATCGGCACTCCGGGGACCAGGTTGGGACGGATGGCGCGCAGATTGCCGGGCGCCAACTGGTTGCCGTCGCGAATGACGACGACCAGCGGCGTTCCCTGCTGAATGCGGCCGGTACCGCTGAGCGTCCAGCCTCCGATGGCCTGCTCAAGCCACTTAGGCGCGCTGGGGAGGAATCTGCGGCCCTTGCCCACGGGGAGATCCCAAAGGAACGTCGAGCTGAAGGCGTGGCGAACATCAAACGTCGAGACGGACCGGTCATTGGAACGCGGTGCGCCTACCATGACCTGGCCGTTGGAGCGAATAATGTTGAAATCCACGAACCTCACCCCGCCGCTATCCGATGCATCGTCAATGGACTTGGCAAAAGTGTAATTGGTTGTGAACATGACGCCCTGCGCCATGCGCCTCCGCAAGCTGACGTAGGCGCCGTGCCGGATGCTGTTTGCCGAGGAATCCAGATAGGCGCTGAGAGCCGCGAAACCCAGGAACTGCGATTCCGCGTCCCCCTGGTTGATGCGCACCACCTGGCCATTCGGCTGCAGGCGGCCCAGCGGGTCGTTGATCTGCGTGTCGGGACTCAACCCGCTGCGGAAGAATGACTCGGCCACATCATAGGACCGTGGGGCGATATTGATCGGCGGCATGAATAAATGGGTTCCCTTGGCGCCCGTGTAGGCAACTTCCAGAACGGCCTGCAGGGGCAGCTCGTAGTTGATTTGCATACTGAAACTCTGGACATAGGGAACATGATAGTTGCCGGAAACCGCTCTCGCTCCGCCGGCATAGTTGATGCTGTCCAGGTAAAGAAGCCCGTCCGCGGGAAGATTCAGCCTTTGCGCCGGCGTCTTGGGAACCAGGGCCGGCTTGTTGCAGCAGATCCGCATCATCGTGTTGTAGTTTACCCCGCCGACATTGACGATACTGGCATCAACGCCTCCGGTGTCGCCGTTGAATCCGGTGGTGCCGCTGAAGTCCGGATTGGCATTGCGATCCATGCCGGTGAGCGTGCCGTGGGAGAGGCCATATCCGCCCCGGATGACGAACTTGCCCGCGGCATTCCAGCCGAACAGGCGCGGAATCCATGCAAAACCGAACCGGGGCTCAAAGCCGCGGTAATCAACGGGCGTGAGGTACTTGGACCGGCCGCCCATGCCGGAGAATGCCAACGGGGGCACCAGCGCCTTGGTCACCACATGTCCGTTGGCCAAGGTCACGGGTGCTACCAACTGGTACTCCTTGGCAAGATCCGGGCGGAAGGCCGCCTGCAGGTTGTTCTCCTCCTCGCGCGGATACTGGAGCGAATAGCGCATCCCGAGGTTGAGGGTAAGGTTGGATCGGATCTTCCAGTCGTTTTGCACGTAGCCGGCCACTGACTTCCACTTGTAGTAGTAGGTGAACAGGGAATCTCTCAGTGTAACCAGGTTAGGCACACCGAGCAGGAACTGGGCGTAATGCGCGCCGCCCGTCCCCTGCGCCAGGGCGCTGTTGGTCCAGGTCGTGTTCCGGTTGAACTCATACCTTCCTCCCGGTCCGCCGTACATGGGAGCCGTTCGTAGCCGCATGTCGGCAAGGTCCACGCCGAACTTCCAAGTCATGCTTCCACGAATCCAACTGAAATTATTCGCAATGTTGTAAGTCTGCTCGACGTTTTCATTCTGCTGCGACTGGGAGAATCCCATGGAGTAGGGGCCCATCAAGAACGAAGGGAGGCCTCCCTTCGTGATGCTGGGCAGGCCGAGTTCCGTGGACCAGTTTTTCCCCGTGTAGATGTCGTACATCGGGGGCATATTGCGGGAAAAACGTCCGCGGGTGTAATTGATCAGAAGTTCGTTGACCATCTTGCTCCAGGTATGTGTGTCCGTGATCAACAGTTGCCTGGATGAGCTGAAGTCCGTTCCCGCGGTGTTGATCTCATTCACTCCGATCTGGAAGTCGCAACACCCTTTGTCGCCGCGCACCGGGACCTGGGTGTAGCGGCCCGAGAGGCGGTTGGCGGAAGTAAGCTGATGATCGATCTTGGTGGTCAGGCGAATCTCCTTGTTCTTGATGAACGTGGTCGTGGAGTAATTGGCCAGGGTATTGCTGCTGCTGACAAAGTATTCGCCGGCCGGAGGGATCATCTCCTGGATTTTCAGCGCGACCGGGTCCAGCATGGACGGCGGTATCACGTTATTGGGAAACTGCGGGAAGGCGGTCGTGCCGGCCGGCATGGTCTGAGGCCTCAGAAAGTTATTCCCTTGGATCAGGAATTGGTTGTAGATAGCCACGTCGGTGGTAGAAAATTGCGGGAACCGGGCGGCAACATCTCTTGGAGCCTGGGCGCCGGAAACGTTGACGAGGTTGCTGAAATCTCCCTTCCTCATCGCATCCGTGGGCAGAAGCGGCTCATTGGGCGTGCTCTCGGAGTAATAGCGAGGCTCGAAAGAAACAAAGAAGAAGGTCTTGTTGTGGCCGTCGTAAATTTTCGGGATGTACACGGGGCCCTGGAAAATGGCGCCCACCTGGTTTTGCCGCAGATTGCGTTTCGGCCGCACCGTGGGAGATGTGGTGTAGGTGCCCGCCTGAAAGATCGGATTGCGGTTGTACCAGTTGAGATTCCCGGTAAACTTGTTCTTTCCCGATTTCGTGGTGATATTGATCACGCCGCCGCTGCTCTGCCCGTATTCAGCGGAGTAGTTCGACGTCATCACGGTGAATTCCTGCACCGAATCGGGAGAGAAGGTCACCACCGCGCGAGCCAGGCCGATCCCGGTGTTGCGGGCGCCGTCAGCGAGAATGGCGGAACTGCCCGCCCGGCCCCCATTGATGAAAAGATTAAATCCCGGGGTAGGCATCGTGGAGGCCAGGTCCGGATCCTCGTTGCCCGCGTCGCCGGTGATATTGGGCAGCGTGATCGCCAGGTCCAGCGCGCTGCGGTTGTTCAGCGGAACATCCATGATCTGGCGTTCAGATATTGTCTGCGATGCGACCCCCGATTCAGCATTGACCAACGGCATCGTGGCCGTCACCTGGACCACATCGGACCGGGAGCCGATCTGCAAGGTCAGGTTCGCGGTCGCGGGAGTTGCCGTGTCCACCTTGACACGATCCACGGATGCTTTCCTGAAACCGGGAGCCTCCACCTCAATGCGATATTCCACCGGATCCAGATTCGGCGCCTGGTAGGCACCCTTGTCTGTGGTTACCAAGACAATCTTGTGGCCGGTTCCAATGTTGGTAATGGTAACGGTAGCTCCCGGCAATACCGCGCCCGATGGATCGAAAATCGTCCCGCTGATGCTGCCTTTGTTGGTCTGCGACCAGAGCGGCATCGCAACGAGCAAAGCCAGCACCAGTACTGCACTGCAACGCCTAGTCATTGACACCTCCCGCACGTGAGTTATAACTGGCGAGTCAGGCAAGAATGTCGGAGCCGTGGCCGGGATGATTCCTCAGTCAAAATCCTGAGGATTACAGGAGAAGCGCCGCCCGGATGAAGTTGGCCGATGGAAACATCCAGCGTCTTTGGTGGCGGCCCGCAGTTTCCGACTTCGTTCCAGCACTCGATGCGCCGAACTCGTCAGCAAAAGAGCCACTAAGGAACAGAAGCCTGTGAACGTCCTGAAACTATGAAATCGCTACGCCAAATTGAGATCGATCAGAAAACTCGCTAATTTCAACTCATTATAGAGCAGCTAATTTCCGCTCATCAATCATTTTCCTTGTCTCCCCGGAGATGGCTGTTGACGGGTGGAATGTGACGTTCAGTAAATCGCCTTGCCGCCAAGGGTCATATCCTTCACCTTGTAGGTGAAGAGAATCCGCTCGGACCGCAGCACTCCAATATCAGGATGGACCAACTCGACGGAAATGGACTTGTCTTTCGGGCTGACGACCGGCTGCCCGTCGATGGACCGGGGAAAGTTGAGCTCCAACTGGTCGCCCGCGCCCGGCGCCACGGCGACGCCCAGAGGCTTGATGCGCCCCTTGCCGGTGAGCAGAAAAGTATCCATGGCCCACTGGGCCGGCGGACGGGTCTGCCAGTAGCGGATGAGGTCGCGCTTGTACGAATCCACATTGGTTGCGCATATAACTACGAGGACGATACGATCAGGGTATTCTGCCCTGAGCATCCGCTCGTTCTGCGCTTCGATACTCAGTTTCTGATCAGGCGGCAGAGAGATGAAATCCCTGGCTGACTGGAGCTGCCGCACGTAAGCCTGCCGCACTGGCCGAGCCGACCAGAACCGCGCCGAATAGGACATCCAGGGATTTCCTTCCCGGCCATCCACCGAAGCCGGATTTCCAATCTCTTCGATCAGAACGTTTCCCAGTGTCCGGCTCTTGGCCCATGGCGAATCGGTCAGGAGTTTTCTACACTCCTGCGGCGACCAGTCCGCAGCCGCTTTTTTCTCCCAGAAACCCTGGGCAAATCCAACAATCGGCAACCACAGCATCAACGCAAAACACGCAAGGCTCATGATCATCAAGCACCTCCGCAGTGGCATGGCGATGCAATTGCGCGCGTCGCGCGTCCAAGTGACAATTCAGAACCTCACGTTATGTTACATCAAGCCTGGGCAGACTGTTAGAATGAACTCGGATACGGCGCATCAGCCCGGAATATTCATGAAACCGCCGGTTTGCGATATGACATGGAAAGGCAAAAGCTCAACGCAGTGCCACATGCGCCGCGGCGCACCCGGTGACGCATGAAAACGGGGCGCCAGAGTGGGCGCCGGCTGCCAGCCGGCGCTCGGCAGGCATCGGTGCTCCAGGTCCCGTCCTGCGGCTGGGACCTACTTATTTTCGAAGCAGCCTCTCATGCGCTGGGAGGCGTATCCAGTAACGCATGAAAATGGGGTGACAGCAACCATTGTTTCCATGGTAAAAGAGAGGTTTCATGAACCAGTGGGGAGCTATGACACGGAGCTTTCGCGGGACGCTGCTTCTCGGGATCGGCGCCCTGCTTTCGAGCCTGTCATCGATCGGCCAGGAAGCCCTGCGTCCTGCATCCGACCGGCCGCTCGATCTTTCCCTATATGAGCTCAGACTCGTGTATGGGAATGATTTCAGCCGCCCGCAGAAAATAGTGCGCGAGGAGGATTTCATCGAGCGGCTGCCGGACGGCGGCTGGCGCAGAAAAGGGAGGCCGGCAGCCGACGCGGAGTGGATCGCGGAGGGCTGGGGCGGCTGCGCCATTCACGACGGCCAGCTGCGCGTCGCGCCTTCGGAATTCGACGCTAATGGCCTCCCGAAGCCTGTCGAGCCGGGGCTTCGATCCCATATGGTCGTGTGGAACAACCGGATTTTTCCAGGCGATTTTCTGTTTGCGCTGGACATGAGCCCGTGCGGTTCAACCAATGGACTGACGATTGTGCTCTTCTGTGCCGCGGGCAGAAACGGTGAGGACCTGTTCGATATTTCCTTGCCGCCGCGCCGGGCCGACTATGTCGCATACCACGGCGGCGCGATTGCCAATTACACCGATTCCTATTGGAGCCGGAACACGGACGCCGAGAGCGTGTCGAATCGATTGCGCAGAAATCCGGGTTTTGCGCTGGTCGCCGAAGGACCAAGCCTGACCACAGGCTCGACCGATGGTACGCACCACCTCCGCATCTTAAAGGCGGGCGCGCATGTCGAAGTGGAGGTCAACGGTAAGGTCCTGTTCAAATGGGATGATCCTGAAAAACCCCTGGGCGCGGGCCGAATAGGACTGCGCTCAATGGAGGGGATCACCATGGTCGCCTACGACAATTTCACGGTGTGGCAGGTGACACCAAAATCAGCTCGATAATCCACTCAACCTGGCAAGAAAAGCACCTGCTCACCGCGGAGAAATCGACGAAACAACCTATCTGAGAACTCATGAGTTCTCTGCGGTCTCGCCATCCCTGCTTCGACAATAAATAGGCCCCGGCCGCAAGTAGGTCCCGGCCGCCGGACGCGACCCGGAGTACCGATGCCTGCCGAGCGCCGTCCGGCAGCCGGCGCCCACTCCGGCGCCCCATTTTCATACGTCACTGGGTGCGCCCCTGGTGCATTGGAGACTGCTTTGAGGCTTTTGGATTGCGGATATACCGCGCGGTGCCGTTTGTTGCTGCTGCTATAACCCGACATCCCACTCATTTGGCCGCATCATCGGGACGTGCTCGGAATCCTGATTGCCGGACGCGGCGCCGGAGCCATGCCCGCGCCCAGATAGAAGCCCGGGTGTGGCGGTTGATTGTACGCCACATTCTGCCAGGCAATGGCCAGCCGATATTGCGGGTCGTGCATCAAAGTATAAAGGCGGACCTGTGTGGGTAGGGTCGTCGTATAGATGCGCAACTCCTTGTTGTCGGTCGTTCGCCAAATGACCTCCTCGCGCCAATCGCCGAGAAGATCGGCGCTCAGGGCGGGTGTGGCCTTGGTCCCGTTATTGGAGGCTCAGCCCTCGGCAGTCAGCAGGGTGGTTTCCGAGCCATCCTGCCAATTCCATTTGCTGATGAGGTTGCGGTCCAGAAGCTCGCGCAGCAGATCGCCGTCCCACCAGACCGCGAAGTTGCAGGACCTGGGTTTTTTCGCGGTGATCTTCTCCCCCCTGCACGAATACAATCCGTCACTCGGCGCCGACCAGCATTGATAGCCCCGGAAGCGGGGATCGATGTTCGCAGCCATGCCTCTGCCGGAGTCGCGGTCCGACGGTAATCCCCAAATCAGCTCCCCGGTCTTCGCGTCACGGAAATCACCGCCGGCACTGTTGGATGGCTTCTCGTGGACCTGGAACACTTCCAATCCCGAACGGTCGGGATCGAGATCGGAAAAGTGCAGGGCGTCGCCATGCCCCCTGCCGGTTGTGTACAGCCCTTGGCCGTCGTGGTCGATCACGCAGGCGCCGTAGACAATCTCATCTTTGCCGTCACCGTCGACATCCCCGACGCTGAGCTGGTGGTTGCCCTGCTCGCGGTAGCGATCGTTGCCGGGAGTGCCGTCATCACTGTCAAAGGTCCAAACCCGGGTCAGTTTTCCGCCGCGCCAGTTCCAGGCTGCGAGCACCGTGCGCGTGTAGTAACCGCGGCACATGACGACGCTGGGTCTCTCACCGTCGAGATAGGCGATACCGGCGAGAAATCGGTCCACGCGGTTGCCGTAGTCGTCGCCCCATGCAGCAAGATCGCCGCGGGGTGGAATGTAATCGGCGGTCGCCAGGGCTGCGCCTGTTCTCCCCTCGAAAACCGTCAGGAATTCGGGTCCGTTCAGGACCTTGCCCTGCTTGTTGTCCTGTGCGCGGCTCACATAATCCGCTCCGGGAGTGCCGATAGCCCTGCCCTTGCCGTCAACCGTGCCGTCGGCGGTCCTGCAAACGATTTCAGCTCTGCCATCGCCGTCGAGATCATAGACCATGAATTGCGTGTAGTGGGCGCCTTCGCGAATGTTGATGCCAAGATTGATCTCCCAAAGAAAACTGCCGTCCAGCCTGTAGGCCTGCAGAATGGGGGGATCGGTGATTCCCGCCTGAGCGTTATCGCGGCCCTGTCCTGTTTGATGCAAAACTATTTCGTACTCGCCGTCGCCGTCGAGATCTCCTACGGAGGCGTCGTTGGGTGAATAGCCTGCCGGTGTTCTCAATGGAATGGAAAGGTAGGGCCGCACCGGCGCGTCGGCCGGCAGCGTAAACGCATTGCCGGCCCTCTGCTCCCTCCCATAAACCACCGGCCGTACGGAGTAGGTGTTGGACTGGGTGAGATCAGCCTTTGAGTCCACGAAGTTCGTCGGTCCGGTAAGGGGCTTGTCATTGACTCTTACGGCAGTTCCTCCAGCAGTCGAGCGATACAGGTTAAAGGCAATGCTGTCGGGATCTGTGCCCAGCATCCGCCAGCCGATCCAGATTTTCCCTTCCCCCTGGTGAATGACCACGATGCCGCGGCCCAGGTTTTCGATCTGCCTTTGCCTGCCGGCCGCAGGCGCCGGAATCGTGAGCGCCAGAAGGAAGGCTGCCGCATACGTTTGAATCATCAGCTTCATAATGCCCCTCCAGTGCCCGGATGCGGCAACTGCTCGATCTATTTGCCCAGGGCCTCCCAGCCCGTTTCATGTACCCGGATATCCTTGCCCTGAATGCTTTGTTCATTGGCATTGGGAAAAATCAAAGCAATTGTTCCGCCAGAGCCGGCACGGGATTACGGTCTATACTCTGCCTATTTCCTGGCGTACACAAGGTTGCCGCCGATGTAGGTTTTCTCCACTTTGAGGGACAAAAGGCCCTTGGCCGGCACGGTTGAAATATCGTCCGAGAGCACGATGAAGTCGGCGAGCATGCCGGGTGCGATCCGGCCCTTGAATCCTTCCTCGAATCCGGCATAGGCCGAATCCACCGTGTAGGCGCGCAGCACCTCTTTTCTGGTCAGACGCTGCTCGGGACGCCACCCGCCCTCCGGCTTGCCTTCGGGAGACTGGCGGGTCTCGGCTGCATACATGCCCCAAAACGGATTCGGCGTTTCTCCCGGAAAATCTGAGTTGAGCGTCACGCGCACGCCGGCATTCAGGAACGAGCGCCATGCATAGGCGCCTTTGATCCGCTCCGGGCCGACGCGGTTTTCCGCCCAAGGCATGTCGGAAGTGCAGTGGGGTGGCTGCATGCTGGCGATAATGCCGAGTTGCGTAAATCGCCGTAGGTCCTGCAGCGCGATGATCTGGGCATGTTCCACACGCAGCCTGGGATCCTTCGCCTGAGGATTTTCCTTTAGTGCGGATTCGTACGCGTCCAGGGTGATGCGGTTGGCACGGTCGCCGATCGCATGAACGGCCACCTGCATGCCTGCTTTCAGCGCCCTGAATGTCAGCCCATGGATGTCTTCCTGAGAAGTGGTCAATTGCCCTTGAGTGCCGGGAGCATCCGAGTACGGCTCAAACAGCGCGGCGCCGCGCGAGCCGAGGGCGCCGTCGGCAAAGATCTTGATGCAACGGATCGTCAGCCAGTGGGCGGCGTCAATCTCGGGTCCGTGCTGCAGAAAGGGCTCGATCAGCTCTTTGTCGGTAACATCGAGCATACAGTAGACTCTGCTCTTGAGTTGTCCCTTGCCGGCCAGGGACCGGAGCGCATCCAGCATGGGCTTGGACACATTGGCTTCGTGGACCGTGGTCAGTCCGTACTTCAGACACTCCTCCCCCGCAAGCGTGAGCGCCTTTTCCACCAGCGCCTGGGACAGGGGCGGGATATGCCGCGTGATCAGGGTCTGGGCGTCATTCAAAAGGATGCCGGTCGGCAGCCCGGTTTTGGGATCCTTGAGAACCGTCCCCTTGGGCGGATCCGGCGTGGCGCGCCCGATGCCTGCGATCTCCATGGCTTTTGCGTTTGCCCAGCCGGCAAAACCGTGCAGGCCGCGGAGCCAGACAGGATTGTCCGGCGCGGCCCGGCTCAGTATTGCGTGGCTCGGATAGTTCCTGGCCCAGGCGCCCTCATCCCATCCCCAGCCTGTGATCCACTCCCCTGCCCGCGTTTGAGCGGCACGTTCCTTCACTCTGCGCACAGCTTCCTCGGGAGTGGCGGCCCCTTCCAGGTTCAGCTCGAGAAAGCTCTGGCCCAGGCTGAGGAGGTGAACGTGGGATTCAATAATTCCCGGCATCACCGTCTTTCCGCCCAGGTCCTCGGGCCTAAGCCTCGGATAGACGCCACGTATCTGTTCATCGGCGCCGACTGCCACAATCCTGCCGCCGCCGACAGCAAAAGCGGCGGCTGCCGGAAACGCGCTGTCCATGGTAAGGACGCGACTGTTGATGAAAATCCTGTCCGCGCCCGCTGATGACTGGCACGCGATCTCACAGACGGACACCAGAACGAGCAAAATACCCAGCGGGAAACAACACACCGTTTTCTTCGACATATATCCTCGGCTCCTATGGGGAAGTGCCTTCCTCCCGCGCGCATGATCTTGCCTGATCATAAGCGCATGAGCATGAAATATCACGGTCTTTGTGATCCGGCTTTTTCATGAAACCATGGTTTGGCAAGGTAAGATGGGAAGGTAAAAAGCCAACCCCGGGGCCGCGGGATTCTTGCGTTTCTCTTTGTCATGCAGGCTGATCCCGCGGATGCAGGAAGCATGGGGTCCAGATTTCCCACAATCGTAAATGTTCAGCCGAGGATGAGAATCAAACCGCAAAGACCGCGAAGCCCTCAAAGAAAAACCCTGTGAAGTCTTCGCTTTGCGCCCGGATTACTTTGCCTCTTCCGAAGGATTTACCCATCGACCTTCGAGGTCTTTGAGGTCTTCGTGGTTCAGTTTTTGGATCCGGCTAAACGATTACTCATAATCCAGCCTTGAGAACAGGGGCCCGATGGATTTAGAATGTTATGCATCGAGACGGCTCCGCTCACAAAAAGGAGGATTTGTGATTCTCAACAGCTTGCGCCCAGTGCTGTGCACTTTCATGGTCTGGCTGGCTTTCCCTCTCTTTGGCTTCGGGCAGAATGAACCGAAACTCAGCGAAGAGGAAATGAAACACTTTCTGCTGACCGCCAACGTCGTTGCCAGCAAAATTACCCCGAAAGGTATCACCTCTCCACAGCGGCTTACGCTCAACGACGGCAAGATCACGCATGATGGCGGTTTCCAGACGATCGATGATTTCAAGAACAGGCAGGAGTTTCCCGACGGCCACGTCGAGCTGAACTTCCGTGACAGCTACAAGTGCAATCTCGCCGCCTATGAGCTTGCCAAGCTGCTCGGCCTCGGCGACATGATGCCGGTCACGGTCGAGCGCAGGTGGGCCGGCAAGACAGGTTCCCTGACCTGGTGGCTCCCGGCCGTGATGGACCTGGTGGAGATGAACAAGAAGAAACTGAAACCGCCCGATGTCGATGCCTACAACAGGCAGATGTACAAGAAAAGGGTATTCTCCGAACTCGTCTACGATACGGATCCCAATCTCACCAACATACTGGTCTCCGCGGATTGGCATTTGTGGATGATCGACTTCACGAGGGCTTTCCGTCCCTATAGGGAGCTGCACTCACCCGAAACGATCACCACTTCCAAATGCGAGCGGCAGCTCCTGGAACGCCTGCGGAAGTTGACGCGCAACGAGGTTGCGGAGAAGGTCCAGGCCTATCTGAAGAAGGATGATATCGATGGCATCATGGCGCGGCGGGACAAGATCGTGAAGATCTTCGAGGGTCTCATCGCCAAAAAGGGCGAGAGCGCGGTCCTGTACGACGATCCGGTTGTCAGGTAGACGCGTGAAGAGCAGGCTCTTCTGGAAACTGGGAGCGGCCCACCTGGGTCTGATCTTTTTCGTGGTGGTGATTGTCGACGCCTACGTCGTGCGCTCACTGCGTCGCGAATATCTCGACGCCGGCTTCGCGCAATTGGAATCCATCTCCCGGCTCGCCGAAACTCACCCGCCGCAATCCGCCGGATCCGCGGCCCTCAAGGAATGGGCCGCCTGGATGGCGCGCTCCGGCATTCGGGTCACGCTGGTCGCGCTTGACGGCACCGTGCTCGCCGATTCCGAAGAGAATGTGTCCAGGATGGACAACCATATCGGCAGGCCGGAAATCCGTGCAACTCTCGAGCATGGCTCCGGACGCGCCGTGCGCCACAGCGCCACCGCAGGACACGACCTTCTCTATCTCGCCAATCGAGGCCAAACTGAAAACGGCACGCCGCTGATCGTCAGGTTCTCCCTGCCGCTGTATCGCCTGGATGAAGCCCTGACCCACTTCCGCCGCGGATTATGGATCGCCTCGCTGATCATTCTCGTCGGGGCCGCGGCCGCCTCCTTGCTGTCTTTCCGGGCGCTGGCACAGCGCATTGAGCGCCTGAAGCAGTTTTCGGCGCGCATCGCCGCGGGAGATTTCCGGCAGCTGCCGCTGGACCGGAAAGGGGACGAGCTTGCAGATTTGTCTGCAACCATGAACCAGACCGCCGCGCAATTGGACGCCACCGTGCGCACCCTGACCGAGGAGCGCAATCAATCGGCGGCCGTGCTCGCAGCCATGGCGGAAGGAGTCGTCGTGATCGGTCCCGGCCAGCGCGTCCTGTTCTGCAATGCCGCGTTCCGCCGGGCCATGAACCTGGAGGAGGAAGGCTGGCAAAACCGCTCCGTGGTGGAGGTCGTGCCCAATGCGGATTTGCTGGGCTTTCTGGAGCAGGCGCGCGCGGCCAACGCGACCGTTGCCAACGAGCTGGTAATCGGCTCGATACGCACCAGGAGCTTCGCCGTGACCATCGCCCCCATTGGCGTCGATGGCAGCCCGGCCGGCCTGGTCATGGTGCTGCATGACATCAGCGAAATCCGCCGCCTGGAACGAGCCCGGCGCGATTTTGTCGCCAATGTGTCCCACGAATTTAAAACTCCACTCACCGCGATCCGCGGATTTGCCGAGACACTCCTGCACGGCGCCCTGGAAGACAGACAGAACAGCCGCCGCTTTCTGGGCATTATTTGCGAACATGCGGAACGGCTTGCCCGCCTGACCGATGACCTGCTCCAGCTCTCCCAGATCGAAGCCGGGAAGCTGGACCTCCAGCGCCGGCCGGTTTCGATCGCCGAAATCATAGAGCCCTGCCTGGAGACCGTGCGGCTTAAAGCCGAAGAAAAAGAACTGGCGATCGACTGCTACGTCTCGCCCGATCTGCCGCTCGTGAACGCCGATCCGCTGGCTTTGCAGCAGGCGCTGCAGAATCTGGTCGACAATGCCGTGCGCTACAACTCCCCCGGAGGCCGAATCGAGATCCGAGCTCAAGTCCGGGATGCCTGTGCAGTGATTGCGGTGTCGGACACGGGCCCCGGCATCCCGCAGGCGGAGCAAGGGAGGATCTTTGAGAGATTCTACCGCATGGATACCGCCCGTTCGCGCGCGGCCGGCGGCACAGGGCTCGGGCTGTCGATCGCCAAACATCTCGCCGAGGCGCATGGAGGCCGGATCGAACTCCAGAGCGAAGTCGGCCGCGGCTCAACTTTTACCTTAGTTCTTCCGCTGTAGCCCGCATAAAAGATCATTTATTTCAACACAGACGATTTCGCGCTGCTCATGGCCGCAACCGGATCTCCAAAGCAAACCACAGAGACCACGGAGACAAGGTTTTCTCTGTACTACTGACAAGAAGATCCTTTCATAAATGCAGAGGATTTCTGAACCACTGAGACACGGAGACCACAGAGAAAAGCGGATTAGAACCTCTGTGCGCGAAAGGAAGAGACGGCCTTCCGCGGCAGGATTGGTTCTGGCTCTGAGGGGAAGCGCGCCAGAGGAAGCGTGCAAAATGTGCAATTTTGGGCGCTTCCCCTCAGAGCCAGAACCAATCCTGCCAGCTTCGCTGGGCCCTTCGGGCCCGCGGAAAGCCGTCTCTTCCTTTTGGGTTCTCTGCGCCCTCTGTGTCTCTGCGGTTAGCTTTTCAAGATTTGGCTGCGGCTATGCTGCTCCAGGGTCTCTGGGTTTCAATTTTTCATTCAAAGTTCACGGGGTTTTAACACGGAATTCACAATACCTGAATAGACTTGGGTCTCACTTGTTTGGAGACAAGCTATGACAGGTCGTGCTGATGTCCGGATTGCAGCCGTTCTCTGGTCCATGCTGGCGCTTGCGGCGCTGAGTCACGCACAAAACGCGCAGGAGGCGCCGGACCGCGCCGAGCTGGCGACGCGGGTCGAGCTTCTCACCCGGCAGGTCGCAGAACTGACGCGCATGGTCGAAGTCCTGATGAAACGCACGGCGGGACCAGGGAATGATGCCGGAACCGGCGCGCAAGCGAAACCGCAGCCGGCGGCAGCAGCGGCCGACCAGGCCAAACCGGTCGCGGAATCCGCCGTGAAGGCGCTCGGGCCGCTGCGCTTCGGCGGTGACTTCCGCCTCCGGCTCGACGGCATCTTCCGGCCGGCCTACAACTCCAGGAATCCGGAAGATGCGTCCCTGCCGCATGTGCAAAACATCCGCGGCCGATACCGGTTGCGGCTTAACCTCAATGCCGACCTTCATCCGGCCGTGTCCTTTCACGGCCAGCTTGCCACCGGCCCGGTGAATAATCCGCTTACCCTCGATCAGGACTTCGCGGGAGTTGCGGCCAGACAGCCCATCCTGATCAATGAGGCCTGGATCGATTTTCACCCGCGAAAATGGTTTACGATCCAAGGGGGCAGGCTGCAGGAAGTCTTTGCCGACAATTTGCGGTTTCTTTTCGATGACGACATCACCTTCAACGGCTTCAATGAACGCATGGTCCATGAATTCAAAAAACCGGTGATGGGGGTGCGCCGTTTCGAAGTGCGCGCCGGCCAATACATCTTCACAAATCCCGGGATTGCGATTGTGACGCCGGCAAACCTCGGTGCCACAGGCGCCGTTTTGGGAACCACCGGCCGCGCGGCGCAGATGTTTCATCAGGGATTTCTCCTCGAGCAGGGACTGTCGGCGAAAGTGTCGCAGGTATTCGGCACAGACGTTCAGGTATATCGAAATCCGAACCAGATTCAGTTCGCTTCCACGACCGCAGGGGTGCCCGTCCTGGTTCAGAATGCGCTCGGCTTGGCCCTCTCCGGCCCCATCGCCGGCACGGGAAACGCAACCACCACTGCCGGCGGAGCGATCTACGCGGCGCGCAACTTTCAGGTGGCACGCCTGTCCTATCGCCTGGACTACAGCGGTTTCAAATCCGAACGGCAGGATTACCCGGTCGCTCTGAATGTCCAGGCAGCGCGCAATACCGGCACCGGGCAGCACGAGCGCGATGCCCTGCTCGCCGCCCTCAAGATCGGCAGGATCCAGGGCAGGTGGGATCACTCATTCCTGTACCTGTTCGCTGTCAAGGGAGCGAACTCGATGATCTCTCAGCTCACCGATGACGACCTGGGCACGGCCAGCGGAGTGAACATCCGGTCGCATTTCCTGCGCTTCGATCTCGGATTGGCGAAGAACATTCAGCTGCAGAACCTCTTCTTCATCCAGAATGAGTTGCGCAGATCGGGGCAATATCCGAATTTCTTTGTTCCGCTGGGATCCTTCGCACCACGCCAGTACCGCTTCCAGGAGCAGATCCTCTTTGTGTTTTGATCCGAGGAAAGCGAGCGCGGGCGTACCGCCCAATGCCGCATAGTTTCTATGCAACCGCGAGCCTGGAGTATGGCGCCGAAGGCGCCTCTGGAGTGCGGCGACTGGTCGCCGCTCTGGAGGTCGTCCTGCTGGCCCGACCAGGCAGCTTGCTGCCTGGAATGCCACAAACCGATTTCCGGCTGTGCTCTCAGGCGGATATCAAAGGGCGGCAAGCCGCCCGGTGCCGCGGCAGATCAATGGCCGCTAGCGACGACGAGTCGCCGCACTCCAGAGCGCCCTTCGGGCGCTTCTTCCGTCGGTCCGCGGCAAAAAATATGCGGCGTGGGGCGGGACGCCTGCGCTCTTCACCAAATCTTCATGGGAAGCTTGCGCGGGATTCATAAACAGGAGCGACAATTTTCTTTGCCAGGAGGGACGATGATGAAAAGGTGTATCCACTTCTTATTGCTGTCAGGCGTTGCAGTCTTCGCATCTTGCGGCGGATCCTCCGATGAGGCCGTGCGGCACCGGCCGGTGACCATCAAGGGTTCCGATACCATGGTGATACTCGTGCAGACCTGGGGCGAGAACTACATGAAGGAAAATCCGGAACGGACCATCCAGGTTACCGGCGGAGGCTCCGGGGTGGGCATTGCGGCTTTGATCAACGGCGGCACCGACATCTGCGAGGCCTCCCGCCCGATGAAGTCCACCGAAAAGGAGAAGGTGCGTGGCCGCCACGGCAAGGAAGTCAAGGAAATCCCGGTCGCATTGGACGGCCTGGCCATCTTCGTACACGAGTCCAATCCCATCGCATCCCTTACTACCGCACAAATCAGGAGCATCTATACCGGACGCATCACGAACTGGCGCGATCTCGGCGGCAAGGATGGCAGAATCGTGACCTACGGCCGCGACAACAGCTCGGGCACTTACCAGTTCTTCAAGGAACACGTGCTCGCAAAGGAAGATTTCGCCCGCGAAGTCCAGACCCTGCCCGGAACCGGGGCCATTGCGAATGCAGTATCGAAGGACGCCGCATCGATCGGCTACGGCGGCATCGCCTATTCCTCGGGTATCCGAGTGGTCCCGGTACGGCGCGACGAAAAAAGCGAACCCGTAAAGCCCACGCTCGCAACGGTCAAAAGCGGCGAGTATGCCCTGTCGCGCAACCTGTATTTCTACACGATCGGGGAACCGGCAGGAGATGTGAAAGCTTTTATCGATTGGGTGCTCGGCCCCGAGGGACAGAAATTGTGCGAGAAAGTCGGGTACTACCCTATCAACAAATAAGGCGGATGCCGATGCGGAAGCTGCGCAAGGGTAGTGTTGTGAGCGACCGAATCGCGGCTGCTTTGATCAAGGGGAGCGCATTCGCAGCGATCGTCTCGCTCCTCCTGATCTTCATTTTCATCGGCAAGGAGGCGCTCCCGGTGTTGACCTCGCCGGAGGTCCATAAGGAAGCGACCCCGGCGAAGCTGTTCCTGCCGCAGCCGCCGCGCGCGGGGGCCGATGCCGAGTTTTCATGGCAGCCGATTGCGGAAGTGCCTAAATATTCGCTGCTGCCGCTCTTTGCCGGCACGCTCAAAGTCACCGTCATAGCCGTGCTGATCGCCATCCCGCTGGCGGTGGCCGCGGCCCTCTACACGTCAGAATTCGCGCCTTCGTGGGCGCGGGAAATCATCAAGCCCTGCATCGAGATCCTCGCGGGCATTCCGAGCGTCGTGGTGGGATTCTTCTGCCTGATGGTGATCGCGAGCTGGCTGCAGACCGCTTTCGGCTGGACCTATCGGTTGAATGCGCTCACAGCCGGCATCGGATTGAGCCTGGCGGTGATTCCCATCGTGTACACGGTTTCGGAAGATGCTTTTTCTTCTGTGCCGCGCACGTTTCGGGAGGGCTCGATCGCAATGGGAGCCACTTCCTGGCAGACCGCATCCCGGGTAGTTTTACCCGCGGCCATGCCCGGAGTGCTGGCGGCCTGCGTGCTCGGATTCGGCCGCGCCATCGGCGAAACCATGATCGTGCTCATGGCCTCCGGAAATGCCGCCGTGCTCTCCTGGCCGCCGGTCGATTCGGTGCGCACTTTCAGCGCCACCATCGCGGCGGAATTGGGGGAACTGGTACAGGGGAGCCCTCATTACCACGTGCTTTTTTTTATCGGCGCTTCCCTTTTCATCCTCACCTTCCTCATTAACCTGTTTGGGCGCTGGTGGATAGGACGCCTTCAAACAAAACTGCAGGGAGGTTGCTGATGCGCTTTCCCACGCTTTTTCGCGCCGGAGTGACCGGCAAACTCATGCAGGCGCTGACGGCATTGGCATGCCTGGTGATCGCCGCGATGGCAGCGATTATCATGGGCAACATCCTGTGGAACGGAGTCGGCAGGATATCCTGGGAGTTCCTTTCCCAGGCTCCGCGCGAACACTTCACCCAAGGGGGAATTTTCCCGGCGATTTTCGGCACCGCCGCGTTGGTGATCCTGATGACGATTGCCGTGATCCCGCTCGGGGTCGCGACCGCCGTTTACATGCATGAATATGCGCCGAAGGGCTCGCGCTTGGTCCACCTGGTCCGCATGGCGATTCAGAATCTTGCCGGCGTGCCGGCCATTGTATTCGGACTGTTCGGTGTCGGATTCTTTATCGAGTTTATCGGGCGCGGCGTGGATCGCGCCCTGTTTGGCGGACGTCTGGTCTATGGCCAGCCGGCGATTCTATGGGCGGCCTTGACCATGGCCCTGCTTACCCTCCCGACGGTAGTGGTTGCCACCGAGGAGGCGCTGCGCGCAATCCCTGCAAGCTATCGCGAGGTGGCATATTCGCTCGGCGCCACACGCTGGCAGATGATCCGCAAGGTGGTGCTCCCTCAGGCGGCTGGAGGGATTCTCACGGGCGGAATTCTCGCCGTGAGCCGCGGCTCCGGCGAAGTGGCACCCGTCATGTTTACCGGCGCCGCCTATTCCCTGGCCCATCTTCCAACGCGCCTCAACGATCAGTTCATGGAACTCGGGTACCATGTCTATGTCATGACAACCCAGGCATTCGACGTCGAGGCGACCAAGCCGGCGCTTTATTCCACCGTGCTGGTCCTGCTCTTGCTGACATTCATGCTGAATTTCACCGCCATCATGATCCGGGCCCAGATACGAAAAAGGCAGCGCTATGCACGCTAGCACACTCCTGAGGGGGGTGCGGCCTTTCGCCACAACCAAACTCCGGACTTGTTTGGGGCGATTGAGTTTGAAGGAGTCAGGAGTCAGGAGTCAGGAGACAGGAGAAAAGCAGCCTGCCTATAATTTCGTGGGGCAGGCTCGGTTATTGTGCTGAAGAACGGTGCCAGAAAAACATAAGAGTTTTGCGATGTACTACTCGCCGCGCTTTTGATCGGATTTGAGGGTTAGTTATATGGCTGGCGCTTTATCAGGAATCCGCACCGAGAATTTGTGCGTCAGCTATGCTGAAACCCCGATTCTCAAGAGCATTACGCTGGAAGCGCACTGCGGGGAAATCCTCTCGATCATCGGGCCGGCGGGTGCAGGCAAGACGACATTTCTGCGGGCCTTGAACCGCTTGCTCGAGCTGGATCCGGAATACCGGATCTCCGGAACCGTGCTTCTCGACGGCGATCCCGTTTACGAAAAGCACGTCGCGGTCGCCGCATTGCGCCGGAAAGCGGGGATGGTGTTTTCCGTCCCGGTCCCGCTCCCGATGACCATCTTCCAAAACCTGGCTTTTGGCCTGAACCTGGATCCGGATGAGCGCAGCCGGCGCGACGAGCGCATCGAAGCAGCGCTGCGCGCGGCCTACCTGTGGGACGAAGTAAAAGACCGGCTCCACGAACCGGCGCAGAATCTCTCCGGTGGCCAGCAGCAGCGCCTCTGTCTCGCGCGCACGCTGACGCTCCAGCCCACGGTGCTGTTGCTGGATGAGCCGTGCTCGGGGCTCGATCCGATCTCCACCCGGGCCATCGAGGAGGCTTTGCAGCAGCTCAAGGAGAACTTGGCGGTCATTCTGGTCACCAACAACGTAAAGCAGGCCGCGCGCGCGTCCGACCGGACCGCATTTTTCCTTTTCGGTGAACTGCTGGAAGTCGCGGATACCGGCACACTGTTCACCACGCCGCGCGAACAGAAAACGGCCGATTACGTTTCGGGCCGCTTCGGATAGTGTGCGCGAACCAGTGGGGCCGGGCTGAAGCCCGCCCCCACTTGTTGTGGGTGATTCGTGAACGGATTGAACGAATGAAACTGGAAACGAAAGCCCTGGACCTGTGGTATGGCAACTTCCAGGCCTTGTGCGCGGTGTCGCTCGGCATCAAGCCCTTTGCAATCACAGCCATCATCGGCCCGTCCGGCTGCGGCAAGTCGACTCTGGTGCGCGTCTTCAACCGCATGAACGACGGCATCCGGGGAGTGCGGGTCTCCGGCGATATTCTTCTCGATGGCCGGTCGATCCTGGGCGATAAGGTAGACATGAGGCAGTTGCGCAAGCGCGTGGGCATGGTTTTCCAGCGCCCGAATCCTTTCCCGTTGTCGGTGTATGAAAACGTCGCCTACGGCCCGCGCATCCATGGCCTCACGGGAGATCTCGACGAGCGGGTGGAAAAGGCCTTGCGCCAGACGGGACTCTGGGATGTCCTGAAAGACCGGCTGCATGCTTCGGCGCTGTCCCTCTCGCCCGAGCAGCAGCAGCGCATCTGCTTTTCCCGGCTGCTCGCCGTCGAACCCGAGGTCCTGCTCATGGACGAACCGACATCGGCTCTGGACCCGATCGCAACCGCCCGCATCGAAGAGTTGCTGATCGAACTCAGGAACCGCTATACGATCGTGATCGTCACCCATAACATGCAGCAGGCGGCGCGCATCTCGGACTACACCGCGTTCATGCTGCTTGGCGAGCTTGTGGAAGTGGGCGAAACCCAGACGATCTTCACCTTGCAGTCCGACCCGCGGACAGAACAATATATCTCAGGGAGGTTCGGATAGAATGCAGCGTCACTTTGATGATCAGATCCAGGAATTGCTCGAGAAACTGGTGCGCATGGGACGCATTGCCGAATCCATGGTCCAGAGTGCGCTGCGCGTGCTGATCGAGCGTGATGAGTCGCCGGCGGAGGAAGTCGCGCGCAAAGAAGAGGAAGTCAACGAACTGCAAATGGAAATCGACGACCGTGCGGTCAAACTGACCGCCCTGCAGCAACCGGTCGGCAGCGATGTCCGCTTCCTGTTCATGGCTTCACGCATTGCCACCGAGCTCGAACGCATCGGGGACCAGGCCGTCAACGTCTGCGAGAATGCGCATCACGTCCTCAAGGCGCCGCCGCTCAAGCCGCTGGTGGATTTGCCGCGCATGGGCGAGATTGCGGAAAGGATGGTGCGCAAGAGCATCGAGGCGCTTGTGGCGCGTGACTGCAGCCTCGCCCGCGCCGTCCTGGAGGAGGAAAAGGACGTCGACGCCTTCCGCAACCAGATTTTTCGCGTGCTGCTGACCTATATGATGGCCGATCCGGGCACCATCGAGCGGGCTCTTGCGTTAATATTGATTGCGCGTAATCTGGAGCGGGTCGGCGATCATGCAACCAATATCGCCGAAGAAGTGATATACCTTGTGGAGGGGCGCGAGGTGCGCCACCATCGCGAAAGCAAAATGCGTCCCTAGCCCGCATTGCTCGCCAGGTTTCGTAGCGAGGCGGCGCAGACGGGCATGGCTACAAGGCGCGCGACGGGAGGGCTCCGCAGGTGTACTTGACAGTACGTCGAGGAGACCGACCGAGCGCAACGCAGTAGACATGCCTGGATCCGCCGCCGCAGTAGAAACCTGGTGGGAAATGCGGGCTAGCAGCGGATCGATCCGGACGGTGGTACGTCGTATGCTTAAGAAAGTTGTTCTCGCAATCGACGACGAAAAAGACCTCATCGAGTTGATTCGCTACAACCTCGAGCAGGAAGGTTTTGTCGTCAGGAGTGCCTTGGATGGCGAAACCGGCCTGTCGATTGCGCTGAAAGAAGTGCCCGACCTCATCCTGGTCGACCTGATGCTTCCCGGGATCGATGGCCTGGAGGTCTGCCGGCGTCTCAGGGCGGACAGCCGGACCGCGGCTGTCCCGCTGATCATGCTGACCGCAAAATCGGCCGAGTCGGACCGAGTGGTCGGTCTCGAGCTGGGCGCCGACGATTATGTAGTCAAGCCGTTCAGCACCCGGGAGCTGGTCGCCCGGGTCCGGGCGCTCCTGCGCCGTTCCGCCGCCCGCGACGGCGCCTCCGCAATCCTGAAACGCGGCCACCTGACCATCGATTCCGACCGCCGTGAAGTTACCTGCGGAGACCGGACGCTGGATCTGACCGCCACCGAGTTCCGCCTGCTCTATTTTCTTGCCACGCACCCCGGACGCGTGTTTTCCCGCAACGAACTCATCGATCACGTACTGGGAAGAGACATCGAGGTGCTGGACCGGACGGTGGACGTTCATGTCATGGCGCTGAGAAGGAAGCTCGGCGATTCCGGCAATCTGGTGGAAACCGTCCGCGGCTTCGGCTACCGCTTCCGCTCCGTAACCGAATAGCCCATTGGAAAGGGGAAACATGAAAAAGGGGATTTTGCTTTGCATGATCTTCGGGATTGCGCTTTGGGCACCGAGCCAGATCCCGACACCCAAGACAGTCCATGAGAAAGGTTGCGTGCGCAGCGGCGTCGAGGCGGGCTGCCTGATGGTGGTCACGCTTGACGGGAAGACCACCTATAACATCATGGTAGCCAAAAATCCGCCGAAACCCGGCGATGTGATCGAATTCTGGGGGAAGGAATTTCAGGGGCTGACCTACTGCATGCAGGGCAAAGCCGTCAAGGTAGACAAATGGTCGCGGCTGAAAATGAAGTGCCCGCTCCCCCCCTATCCCGGCCGATAGAGGTTTAAAAGAAAAACGCCACGGATTGCACGGATTTACAGGAACACCATTGAATCCGTGTAAATTCGTGGAATCCGTGGCGTTTTTTTGTTTTTGCGATCCTTTCATTTTCCATGCCTTTGCGCTTTCCAGCCAGACCTGGCGGATTCGAAGAAGCGCCTGATAAATGCTCCGTTCGGTACTTGAGCGCGAGATTAGGGTCCGTTCATCACGCTTGCATGAATGAGCCTTTTTGTATTAGAGATAAGGCTCCGTTTTGACTTCAAGCCGAGGAGGCGCCAATGTTCTCATACAAAGCACGGCCGCGGGTTGTGTCCGCCATGATTCTGCAGTTCCTCACCGCAGCGCTCTGGGCCCAGCCCCAGGCACGCCAGCAGGCCCCGCAGACCGACGAACAGAAGCTCGTCGATGCCATGCATCTCATCCAGAGCCAGACGCTTTACAACTATGTCAAGGAAATGGTGTCGGAAAAATACGGCGGCCGGCTGACCGGCACGCCCGAATATGACCAAAGCTTCGATTGGCTCGTCGGGCTGCTCAAGGGATGGGGCGTCCAGCCTGGCGGAGAGAATGGAACTTATCTGCAATCCTATCCCAATCCTTACACCCTGGTTTTCAAGGGCGGTCTCCTGACGATGGACATTCCGGCCAACAAGGACATCATCAGGAAAACCTATCGCTATGAAGATGAATTCCTCCCCGGCGGGACTTCGGGCTCGGGCGAGGCGAAGGCCGAAGTCATCTACGTCGGATTCGGCATCACTGCCTCTGAATTGGGCTACGACGATTATGCCGGCGTGGATGTCAAGGGAAAGATCGTCCTCATGGACCCTGAGGCGCCGATGGCGGCCTCCGATTCGGAGATCTTTCAGAAGTGGCGCCCCTATTCCTTTCATCAATACAAGCTCGAGAACGCCGTCTCCCATGGCGCCAAAGGAATGATCTACAACTACGGGCCGATCGTGAATCCCAACAATTCCTACCGCGAGGGATTCATCTACCACCATGTCGGACAGGCCGTCGTTGCGGACGTATTTGCCGGCACGGGGCGGACCTATGCGGAAACGGTCGCAAGAATCCGCAAGGAGCTCAAACCACAGTCCTTCGCAACCGGCAAGATCATGACGCTGAAAAACGTCACCGAGCACCATCCCGAGGGCAAAGGAGTGAACGTCATCGGGATCATTCCCGGAACCGACCCCGTTCTCAAGGCAGAAGTCATCATGGTGGCGGGACACCTCGATCATCTCGGCCGTGCGTGGGAACTGATGCCCGGAGCCAACGACAATGCCACCGCCGTCGCCGTCGGCCTGGGAGTCGCCGAGGCCATGGCGAAGTGCGCCGTCAAGCCGAAGCGCTCGGTCATGTTCTGTTTCTTCGGCAGTGAAGAGCAGGCAGTGGCCGGATCGAGGTACTACACCGAACACCCGATCGTGCCGCTCGAGAAAACGCTGGTCATGATGAACATGGAAGGGCCCGGAATGGGAAGCCGGATCACGGCCTCCGGCGCCCGCACCTATCCCGCCTTCTGGTCATTCATCGAAAAGGCCAACGAAAAGTACATCCACCGGAACGTGTCCGGGGGACCCGCCGCATATCCGGGGCGGCCGCGCCAGGATTCCGCGTGGTTCTTCTGGAAGGGTGTCCCCGCGTTGACTTTCGGCGCTTCCGGCATATCGGTTCCGTACGCCACCTATCACAACACGAAGGACAGCATCGAACTCGTTACGCCGGAAATCATGGAAGACATGGCCCAGCTGTTCTTCATGGCCATCATGGACATGGCGGACGAACCGGCGCTCGATTTCAGAATCAAGAAATAGCAAAGTAGACAGGAGACAGTAGACAGGAGACAGAAGATAGAAGACAGAATGAAAGAAAGGACTGCCAGCACATCTTGAGTGAGCAGGAATAAACGGAAGTGCCTCCTGTCTCCTGTCTACTGTCTACTGTCTCCTTCGAAGGCTATTGCACCTTGAGCAGCCTTTCCAGTTCGTCGAGCAATTGCCCGAACAGGTCCATCGTCTCCTGAATCGGTCTGGGATTGCTCATATCCACCCCTGCCTTCCGCAGGATGGCAATCGGGTAATCGCTGCTGCCGGACTTCAGGAAAGACAGGTAGTCGTTGAGCTTCTTCCCGTCCCCGCTGAGCACGCCCTTGGCCAGCGCAACCGAAGCGCTGTAGCTGGTGGCATATTTGTAAACATAGAAGCCCCGATAGAAGTGGGGGATGCGCAGCCAGTAGCCGTCCACCTCTTCGTCGTATGCGAAGGAAGGGCCGAAATATTTCACAACCAGCGCGCGGTAGGCCTTGCTGATGGTGTCATAGGTGAGCGGTTCCCCCTGCTCGGCCTGCCCGTGAATCACTTTCTCAAATTCCGCCCACATGGTCTGGTTGATCACGGTGCCGCGGATGCTCTCGAGCGCGTTGTTCACCAGGAACAGGCGCTCGGCGTCGTTCTTGGCATTCTTGCGCAGATAGTCGCTGAGCAGGACTTCGTTGATGGTGGATGCGACTTCCGCCAGAAAGATCGGGTAATCGCCGTAAACCGGCGGCTGGCTGTGCTGGGAAAACCAGCTGTGCATCGCGTGCCCCATTTCGTGGGCGGTGGTAAACATGGCGTCGTAGGTGTCGTTGTAGTTCATCAGGATGAATGGATGAACCGAATAGGTCCCCTCACTGTAGGCGCCGCTCTGCTTGCCTTGCGTTTCGTAGACATCAATCCAGCGGCTTTGAAAGGCCTTGCTCATGGGATCGAGGTATTCCTTCCCCAGGGGAACGAGCCCCTTGGCGATGACGGCCACGGCTTCATCGTAACTGACCTTGGGCGACGCGCCGGAGATGAGAGGCACAAACGTGTCGTACAGGCGGACCTTGTCGATCCCGAGCTTTTTGCGCCGGATCTCCATGTACCGGTGCAGCAGCGGCAGATTGGAGTGAATGGTTGCGATCAGGTTGTCATAGACGCTGACGGGGACATTGTCAGGGGCGAGCGCGGCCTCGAGCGCGCTCTGGTAGTGGCGCGCCCGCGCTTCGAATAGGTCCCCCTGCACCGAACCGGCCAGGGTCGCCGCCATCGTATTCTTGAACGCCAGGTAGGCGGAAAGCGTGGCCTTGAAGGCCCTTGCGCGCAGGGCGCGGTCGGGCGAACGCATGTAATAGGCGTACCGGCCTTCGCTCAGCTCGACGTCGTTTCCCTGATCATCCTTGATCGCCGGGAATTTCATGTCGGCATTGGCGAGCATGGAAAAGGCCTCGCGGGGAGCCGCACTGATCTTCCGGCTCATGGCCATCAATTCTTCTTCGCGCGCGGTCAGCACATGCTGTTTCTGGCGCAGCAGGTCGTCGAAATAATGGGCATAGACCGCCAGTTTGGGATTGGCTTTGCACCAGCCGAGCACTTTGCCGTCCGGAAGGGCGATGATTTCCGGCTGAAACCATGATCCCGCCTCCGCGAATCCCACCCTGAGGTTCATGACCCGGTCATACATCGCTTGCGGCTGAGGTTGACGCGTGTCCTGGTCGCGCATGAGAGAAGCATAGGAACTCACCCTGGACACCTTCACGGACAAGTCGTCGGCCAATTGCAGGAACCGCAGCAGGGCTTCCGGCGATTGCGCAACCTTCCCTTTCATATTTTTCAGGGCGGCGACGTTCCGGTCGCAGTCCTTGAAATCAGCCTCCCAGGCATTCCTGTCCGGATACATGGCCGTCAGGTCCCATTGGTATTTCGGGTCGATCTGCGACCGCTCCGGCACCTTCCCGGAACCCTGATCTCCTGTGGATGAATTCAACGGCGCCAGTCCAAGCACAGAAACCAGCGTACCCAAACCCAACAACCGCAAGCAACGAGCCATGATTCCCTCGCTCTGTAGATTCATGAGATCCCCGCACGGCGGATAATCCGCTGCCAGGCCCCTGATTGTACCAAAAACGCTCAAGGGAGGAGCAGCGCTTCCGTTAAAACGCGCGATTGCATTCTGCATGAAAATTCGGATAAGGGCTTGGCATTTCTCGTGGAACAGGTAGAATTCAGGAACCATGCAATTCGGGGGATGGTTGTGAAGCAGCCAGTGCGCGCACTGCGACGGGCAGTTTGGATGGCGGTATTCGTCTGGACGTGCGCTTTGACTGATCCGCTCGGCGCCGCGCAGTGGATCAGAATGAGATCCGCAAATTTCGAGCTGCTGACCTCCGCAGGAGAAAAAAAGGGGCAGAGCCTTGTCCAGTATTTCGAACAGGTGAGGAGGTTTTTCGTCGCCAACATGAAAACCGTGGACCCAAGTGATTCGCCCCGCGTGCGTATCGTGGTTTTCGACTCCAAAAAGGAATTCACCCCATTTCAGATCAACGAATTTTCCCCAGCGTTTTTTACGGGCGGAACCCAGGGCGATTACATCGTGATGCTTGGCAGCGCGGCGGATTCCTACCCGTTCGCCGTGCATGAATATGTCCATCTACTGATACGGCGCTCAGGCTTCCGCGCGCCACTGTGGTGGCATGAAGGACTGGCCGACCTGTACTCGACGCTCAAGATCCTCGGAGACAGGATCGAAGTGGGTGAAATCCCCTCGGAACGCTCCGCCCGCCTGGCATTGCAGAGCACTCCCCTCGATCTGGCAGCCGTGCTGGGCGCAAACCGGAATTCGCCGATCTATAATGACCGCAAAACCGTGGAACTGTTTTACGCGCAAAGCTGGGCTCTGCTGCACATGCTCTATCTGTCTGAACCGTACCGCCCCCGGTTCGCCGATTTCCAGGCCGGGCTCAGCGCGGGCGCCTCGGCTGATGAACTGTTCCATACCATTTACGGGAAGAAACTGCAGCAGGTCCACGAAGACCTGGCAGCCTATCTGCAGCAGGGCGCGACCGTGCGCGTGCAAATCCCACTCCCGCCGCGGGGAGCAGCAATCCGCATCGAGTCTGCCGCCGCCACCGATTTGCAGATCCAGATCACATTTGCCAATGTGTTCATGGGAATTGAAAAGCGCAGGCAGGCCGCGGAGATTCTTGACCGGCTGAGCGCCCAATATCCGGACAGCTGGGAAGTCGAGGAATCCCTCGGGTATCTGAGTTGGTCTGCCGCCGATCGTGACGCTGCCCGGCTTCACTTCCGCCGCGCCATGGAAAAGGGGCTGGGGAATGCAGCCGGATACGTCAGCTATGCATCTCTCCTCGGAGATGCCGGCGTCCACGCACCCGACATTATCCCGTTGCTCGAAAAAGCGCTCGAAATCGAGCCTTCCAGCCGCGACGCCAGGCTGAGACTCGCATCGATGTACCTGAGCGAGCGCAAGTATGAAAAAATGCTGGCAATCCTAGGCAAGATGAATCCGTTCAAGCCGGAAGAATCATTTCAGGCCAATTGCCTCCTCGCTTATGCCCAGGCCGGTCTGGGCGATCTGCCAAAGGCCAGGAAATCCGCTGATGATGCCCATCCTTTCGCGCGCACGGTCACCGAAATGTCCGAGATGGAGAGCCTGCTGCGCACATTGAAACAGCAGGACCTCGCCGCCGCAGCGCCGGCGCCTGAGGCAGCGGCGGCTCCCGCCGGCCAAGGCGTCAAGTACACCGACGCAGCCAACAAGACTCCGGCACCGGTTCCGCTCGAACCCGAAAGGACGCAACTCAAAGGCAGGTTGGAGCGCATCGACTGCCTCGGCGACAAACTCAGGTTGATCATCGATGTTGCTGGAAAAAACCTTGCGCTCTTGATCGTCGATCCGAACGGCGTAACGATCAGAGGCAAAGAGACCGGCACAGTAGCTTTCAACTGTGGCAACCAGCCGGACACACCCGTGGCAGTTACCTTCACTCCAACCCCCGATTCCCAAACGGGCATCGCCGGCATAATCAGGATCATTGAATTCATCAAGGAGATCAGCAGCAGCTCTCCTCGGATATGAGGCTCGCCGGGTCCTGGCGATAAAACGACCGGAGCTGCCCGTATAATTCCGGGTGGCATGCTTTCAGGTCGACGGGAAGCTCAAAGAAAAATTCGGTGGCGACGGCGAAAAATTCTGCCGGGCTGACCGCGCCGTATGGATCCAGCAGAGTCTCCTGCCTGCGTTCCACGCTGCCGCAAAGGGCCTCATACTCGGCGCCGAGCACGCGCGCCCATTCGGCGGCCGCCAAAGTGTCCGCCAGCAGCGGCGCCCCTTCCGGCGCGCCGGATTCGTTGTCCAGCTGATGGGCGAATTCGTGGTAGACGACGTTGCGGCCGTCCGTGGTATCGGATGCGCCCCGCAACACGTCGTCCCACGACAAAACCACATAGCCATGCGTCCAGGATTCTCCCGACCGGTCCTCCGGCCCCTCGACCACCGTGCCGTCCGGCTGCGGGGCCGTGACATCGGCAACGTAGGCATGCGGATACACGAGAATGGAGCGCAGCTTGGGGTAGAGGTCGTCCCGCTCGAGTCCGAGAAGCAGAATGCAGCCTTGGGCCGCAATCGTAACGCGGATTTCGTCGGTGATTGCCAGACCGCCGCAACCCTCGAAGGGTTTGTCGGCAAGAAACACCTGGATCAGGCCGCGCAATTGATGCCGCCGGGTGGCCGGCAAAAAACCATAGTAAGGCACATTGCGCAAGATGATCGTTTCCCATTCCGGAGGGAAAGGCTTTTCAAGAAGCCGCCGCCTTCGCCGGCTCTTCAGACCGAACATTCACTCTCCGCTGTGCGCCTATACCATTTTCGGATGTGGTCGACTCCCAAAATGATGCTACTCTGATTTTACGATCATTGCGTAGATCACGGTAAAGATTTGACCTTTCACGTTTATAGTACTATATAATTAGCACAAACGTGAGGAGTGAAACGATGAGTCGCCTCGCCCGTTTCATGTTGCCGTGGGCATCCATGCTCTGTTGCCTGGCTCTTGCATGCCACAAAAAGCCGGTGGCCATCCCGTATCCCATCGGGCCGGCGGTTCCTGAAGAGGTGATCCGCGAACATGTCGCAAGGGGCGACGAGCTTTTTCAGGCCATGCACTTGTATGCGTGGCGCAGGGCTGAGGCAGCCTACGCAATCGCATACGGCCTCGCGAGCCGGCAGGAAATCCGCGACAAGCTTGCCCTCACCAAGCTGCTGCGCCTGACCAGGGAGGTTGACGAAGACATCCCCTGCCCGACCCTGGAGGAGGACGTCCGCTTCCTCTGCGCCGGGGTGAACGATGCGCGCGCGCAAGCGCTCTGCGACCTGGCGGGCGCCTATGTCGCCGGCCCGGTGGCGGCGGCCGAATCCATGAAGCGGGTGGATCCGTCGGTCCTTCAGATCGACGCTTCTCCCCTGGACGCCTATTTCTTTGCCCTTTATTCGCGCACAATCGGCTCGGATGCCAAGGATGACGCCCTGAGAAAACAGCTGAACGAAAGATATAAAGAGTCCCCGCTCTTCATGTACCTGGGGCTCAACCTGGGTTCGCCGTCATTAACCAAGAGGTTTCCGGAGTTCGCCGAGGCCTGGGAATTCTCTGCCGAAACCAATTTTCAGCGCAATTCCATCAAACCGGCCCGGGAGAATTTTGCGAAGGCCCTTTCCCTCATCCCCGACTACACCCGTGCTCTGAACGGCCTGGCCAACATCTTTTTTTTCACCCTCGAGGATTATCCGACTGCGCTGAAGGGATACCAGGACACGCTCCGGTGGGATTCCGGCAACACCGGTGCGCTGTTCGGCAAAGGGGCGGCGCTTCATCACTTGAATCAATTTGAGGATTCCAATGCCGCAATGGACCGGATGCTGGCCAGCGACCTGAGCCGGAATGGGCGCGTTACTTTGAACAGTGTCCAGTACTACCGCGGCGAGGCGCACTACTACCAAGCCTACAACTATTTCCTGATGAAAGACCGGGCCCGGGCGCGCGAACTCATCGACATTGCCAAAAAAGACCTGCCGCAGGCCGAGGAGATCCATTATCTGTCGGGGCTGCTTTACTACCATGACGGGCAGCTGGTTCCGGCCAAGGCGGATTTTGAGAGGGCCGTCAGGACCGGCAAAAACTGTTATGGCTATCACTACCTGGGCATGATTGACTTGAAAACCGGCGGTCCCACCACAGCATCGCAGTTCCTGACCTCCAGCGCGTGCCTGGAGCGGGGGCTGCGCACCCTTCAGCAGAACATCCAGGCCGCTGCAAATCTCGATATCGAACCTGCCGAAAAGGCCGCCCTGCGGCTGAGAATGGAAATGAAACTCGTCGAGCATCGGGACTCCGCGGCAGATCTGATGCAGACCATGCTTGCATTGCTCCGGGACTCGCTCACTGATCCGAAATGGAAGCAGATGTACCTGGAGAACATCGGCGGCCTGTTGGCCAAAGTCAAAGCCATCCAAGCCCGGATTCAAAGCGAATGACGCGGGCTAGTAGCCGGCGAATTCTTCGCTGCGGATGTCGGTGCAGGCAATCCCGGCCTGGCGCAGCGACTCGCGCAGCGTTGAAACCATTCCGACCGGCCCGCACAGATAATAGACCGCAGTCAGTGGATCGCCTGCGTATTTCCTGATCAGGTCGCCGGTGATACGGCCGGTTTCGCCTTTCCATGGCTGATCCGGCAAGGCGGTTCCGGTAATGATGGGGACGAAGGTAAAGTTGTCGTTTTCCTCGGCCAGAGAGCGAATCTCATCCAGAAAGGGCGCATCCTGCGGGCGCCGGTTTGCGTAAAAGAGAAAAATGCGGTGCGGGAGTTTCTGATGTGCGGCATCCATCACGATGCTGCGCACAGGTGTGATCCCGATTCCTCCGGAGATCAAGACAGCGTGCCGCGATGGATCATTGTGCAGGACGAAATTGCCGAGAGGCCCTTCGATCCTCACCTGGGCGTTCATCGGAAGTGATTTCAAAACCCTTTTGAATGCGCTGTCGCGCATGCGAGTTGCCAAAAGAATATGCGGTTCGTCCGGAGCGCTGGCAATCGATAGTGGCCGGCTGGCGCCTTCGAAATCCGTTTCCGGCGGATCGATCAGCGTGACCTCGACAAATTGTCCCGCTTTGAATTTCCACTCCTCCGGCTTCTCAAACTCAAAAGCCATGGTGTTTTCGGCCACCACAGTCCGCCGCACCAATCTGGTAACAAGGACCTGTTCGTTTTCTTCAGCGCTCATGGAGATTCCCCCTTGTGTCCGTCAATAAGAGTCTATCGAAAAAAGGGACTGCAGGAAACAGCTCGGACGGAAGCCGGAAGTCAGAATCAAAACCCGGATGCAGCAACAAGCCGGCATCCTCTTCGAGCCTCGAAGATCCGGTCTTTTCTCCTGACTCCTGACTGCTGACTCCTGACTCCCTTTTTTATTTCCAATGCGACTGGATGTACTCCTCGATCTCAGGGAGCCCGCCCTGCATGATCAGATATCCGTTGTGCGGTTCACGTTCCGTGATTTCGTGATTGATGGGGAAACGCATCATGCGGGTGACTTCCCCATGATCATTCGTGTGGGCCAGCACCCACGAGAGCTTCATGAGCGCCGTTTCCGGGAGCATGTTGTCCAGCGGCACGACGCCGAGTTCCATCAGGTCGCGTCCGGTGTCGTACACGTACATCTGCACGTATCCCCACAAGGTCTGCACGGTCATCACCACGTGCACACCGGCCTGGACGGCGCGCCTGAGCGCGGGGTAAAGCGGCTTGTTGACATGCCCCAGCCCGGTGCCGGCAATCACGATTCCCCGGTAGCCTTTTTCCACCAGGGCGTCCACCAGATCGGGATGCATGCCGGGATAGTAATAAAGGATCGTGGTGCGATCGTTGTAGACCGCATCGATCTTCACTTTGCGGCTGCGGTCGCGCTTCATGAAGTCTTTATTGATGCAGGTGAAGCTGTCGCGGCTGACCATGGCCAATGGGATATCGCCAATGGCGCGGAAGGTGCTGCGGTAGGAGCTGTGCATCTTGCGTGTGCGCGTTCCGCGGTGAAGCAGGCCATAGCGATCGGAAGTCGGCCCGAACATGCAGATCTGCACCTCGGCGATGTCGCCATAAGCAGCGCTGCGCACCGCATGGATCAGGTTGAGTGCGGCATCCGAGGAAGGGCGGTCGCTGGAGCGCTGGCTGCCGACGATCACGATCGGGACGGGCGAGTCCTGCACCATAAAGGAAAGAACGGCAGCCGTGTGGCCCATGGTGTCGGTGCCGTGTCCAATGACGATTCCATCGACACCCGCTTCGATTTCCTGACCGATCGCATGCGCGAGCACGATGTACTGCTCCTTGGCCATGTTTTCGGAAAAGACTCCGAAGAGTTTCTTCGTGGTCAGGTTGCAGATGTCGGCAAGTTCGGGAACAGCGCCGTACAATTCGCCGGGTGTGAACGCCGGGATGACCGCTCCCGTGCGATAGTCGAGCCTGGAGGCAATCGTCCCGCCGGTGCCGAGCAGGGTAACCCGGGGGAGCTTGGGATCAAAAGGAAATTCCTTCTCAGGAATCTTATAGATCGCCTCCTTGTATCCGGTCTCCACCACGGCGGCGACTCGAGTGTAGTGAACGCCCACGTTATAGCCATTTTTCAGTTTGATGACGAGATGCTCGTCATCGAGAGTTTCGCTGCGCGGCAGGATCACTCCCTCAAACACACTGCCGGCATCGTTAGTGAGGCGGATTTCGCTCCAGACGCGCAGCCCGAGTTCCATGAGCCGGGCGCGGACCTTCCCCTTGTATCCCTTCAGCTCGTCCTGGACGGTGCTCATGGTGTGGCCTCCATCTGATTTTGCAGCGCCGCGGCCACCTGGCGCGCGGGCACCTTGCCGAGCAGCCCCATCATCAGCCTGCCCATCGCCAACCGGCGCACCAATCCGGAATCCCGCTTGTAGGCTGCCTGCGCCGCCTCGGAAATGCTCTGGATCAATTGAGCGCGCCAATCCCCCGGATCTTCATGGAAGTCATGCTTCTCGAGGATTTGAGCCACCGTTTCATCCGGGTTTTCGGCCATGCGCCGCACCAGGACATCGCGCGCCTCAAACAAGACTGGGCGTTGGACTATGGTCCGGAAAAACTCGCACCAGCGCTCGGCGGGGATCCAATCCACGCCAATGCCGGCGCGCCGCATGCCCACGAGGCGCTCGCCGAAGAAGAAACAGGCCTGGCGCAGGTCCGCGCAACAATCCTTCACCACCCGGTCGACCAGGGCCGCGCCTCCGCGCCTGATCAGGAAATGACAGGTGGCAGCGGGCACTCCTACCTTTCCATAGCGCTCTTCGCGGTGCCACGGTTCCTCGGCCAGTTTTGCCCGCAGGTTTGCGACTCGCTCGCGCGTGATCCCCGTCGGCGGGCTGTCGGTATCCGGGTACATCCGGTCCGGCCCCGGCAGGATACGCTCGAAATCGGTGCTGCCGTCCTGGAACGGCTGGCGTGTTTCGTTGGGCACGCCGTTCGTCGCATCGGCGTACCGCAGGCGGATTTCATCGGCCGCAGTGCGGCAGTCTTCTTCCGGTCCCCAGACCACCACGACGCCATCTTCCGAATTGCAGTGCAGGCGCGCGCGCACGCGGCGCAATTCCTGGAGCGCGCCCCGGTAGTCCGGCCATTTTTCGCCGCTGAGCATAATGGGAGCCTGATCGAGTCCAGAGATGACCCGCACGCGTCCGGCCAGTTCGTGAGCAAAGGTAAGATCCGGTTGCGAAGGCCAGGAGAGCGTCCCGGCGAGGCCTTTCAGCCGCACCGCTTTCACGACAAACAGACCGACCCCCAGTTCGAATCCGGGCCGTCGTTTTTCGTCTTTGATCCACTGCTCCCATGCCTCACGGCGAAGCTGCGCAAACTCGGAGGTGGAGAACAGATCGGTGACGTCGGCCGATTCCACCGCGACGGCAGCGGGCGAAGTGAACCCGCGCCGGTGCAATTCGTCCCGCAATTTCAGCAGGCTCACCTGGCGTACCGCCTCGCCGTGAACCAGCTTCGGCGCCCAGCCGGCCTTGGGGACGCCCTTGATTTCCACCCGGCGCCCGCCGCGCACGGAAACATTGACGTCCTGCCGGCTTGCACCGAGTCCGACACGGACATGGCCGGTCGATCGGCACACCCGGCCCACCAGCAGGATCGCCTCCGCCACCTCGTCGGGAGTGCGCAGGTCCGGCCCGGTGACGGTCTCAAT
>Ga0315277_10000388_pt1 | contig 70768 bp, 49 predicted proteins | sample YL17G05_15_MG_FD_203695 | JGI IMG/M metagenome (GOLD analysis project Ga0315277, IMG submission 203695) | Sediment microbial communities from Yellowstone Lake, YNP, Wyoming, USA - YL17G05_15 | ecosystem: Environmental > Aquatic > Freshwater > Lake > Sediment | place: USA: Wyoming | collected...
TGATGAATCAGGCCCGAAGACATCTGAGGTGCTCTGTCAATCGTTTCTTTCGCCACATGAGTACGGGATATTGTGCCGCGCCTTCGGCGCTCAATTCCTCGGTCGATTCGCAACCCCGGCCTGACGGCCGGGGCTATTCACTGCCGCGCCTTCGGCGCTATGGCGTGGTATTGCTCAGCGAGGCCCGAAGGGCCGTCAGTGGCTAGGCCCGGCCGTCAGGCCGGGATAGGAGCGGATGCCGGAAGAGCGCCGAAGGCGCGGCACAATCACACCACGACATTTCCGCACACAGATGTGTATAAGGTTCAGGCCCCGGCGCCGCACCAAAGCGCCCTTCGGGCGCTTATGCTGTATCCCTGGTAGCGGAGTTCATCGGAAGCAACCTAGAGGGCAGGTCTCAAGCCGCGGGGGCATGATCCCTGCGGGTCATGAATATGCGGCCGCGTTTCTGAGTCGAGTCGTGAGTGGTGACGGCAATGCGGTGGATATAGTCCATCGAATAGGCCATGTCTGCGCGTGCTTCGGCGGCGATTCTGGACAGGCTCAAAACATCGGGCAGCCGGTGGACCTGAAAGCGCACTTCCCAGGTCAGGTGGCACTTGTCTCCCTGAGGTGTGAGCCGAAACCTGGATGCATAGCGCAGATCATGGGGGCGGATGCTCTGATAGCCGAATTCGCAATTATTCAACGAGTGAATGGCGATCTCCTCCGGCCCGTGAAGCCGGACACTGGAAACCTTCTTCTGGTATGGGCCATGGCCTCCCCACCCCGACATGCGGGATACGCGCAGAAAATCCGGCAGCCATGCCGGATGCCGGCGCCAGACCGGGGCCTGTTCCACAGCTTTGATTACCTGGAAAACGGATTCTGCAGGACGCGGGATGGTCTTTGACAAAACCAGCCTGGTTTCCCGCGGCTTGTAGCTGCGCAGAGAGACAAAAGCGGCAGCGACCATGGATAAAAACGACATCCAATAAATCATGTCTCCGTCCTTCGAGGATACGACGTCCACAGCCGCCCCATATTAGATGGTTTCTGTCGCGAAACACCGCGCAACAGCAGAAATTTGGTGATTGCAGGCGAAGCCCTTGGAGTGCGCAAGCAAGCTTGCGCCTTGGTTCTGCAGGGGTCTGTTCGTATGCCTTGTCTGGTTGTGAGAATTGCCTATAAGGCGAGAGACTGGGCGGCAGGACCTGGACGGGTGGAGAAAAACCTGGCCTGATGAGTACCCGGAAACCGGTTCCGGTAGGCGGAAGCCCAGGCGCGCACAAATTCGCGAGCTTCCCCGGCTTTGACCAGCGCCCACACACTGCCGCCAAAACCGGCGCCGAATGCGGAGGCTGCCAGGGCCCCCAGGGCGCGTGCCGACCGGGCCAGGGCGATGGTTTCGGGGACCTGGTTGCCGAGCAGATTCTCGGCGCCCGATTGGGATCGATCCACCCACGACCCAAACTGTTCGAGGTCGCCGGAAACGAGGGCATCGGCAGCCGATGGGATGATGGCGGTGCTTTCGTCCAGGAAATGCTCGAACCGGCTCATGAGCGCCGGAGCGCCGTACTCCTCATCGTCGGAAAGGCGGAGGATGTTCCTCAAGCGGTCGGGGGCATTCGGGGCGCTGGCGATCGCACTCGCCAGGGTCGGATCGTCTCTTCCCGTGGCCGCGCGCCAGGCCTGCAGGACCGCGCGCGCGGACAGGGAAGCGTGGTTGTATCTGTCGCGCGCGGCGCCGGTTTTCATGGCAACGATGCCGCTCACCCCGACGACAAGGGCCAGGCCTTCCGGCCAGGCGATGGCGCGCTCGAGCCGGATCGGACAGAAACTGTACTGGCGCAGTTCCCCTCCCCGACAGCAGAGAATCGCAGTGTGATCTTCGCTCCCTCCAAAAGTCCCCACCCCGTGATCCCCGGCCAGCGTGCCGAAGCTCTGCCCATTTTCGACCGTGCCCAGATAGCCGGTAAGGTCTTCGAGGCCGCGAATTTCGCGCTGGTATTCATCGAAATCGGATAGTTGATTGATGCCCGCCAGCGCCAGGTAAACGGCAACCATGAATGCGCTCGAGCTGCTCATCCCCGAAGCCGCCGGAAGATCGCTGAGAAACGCGATTTCCGCACCTCGCCGGGCCCCGGGGAAATTTCGGGCCAGGCGGCGTGCGACGGTGGCAGGATAGGTGCACCACTGAAGGTCCGGCATCTGCAGCATGGGATCCAGGGCCAGAACGCAGCAGGAGCGGGAGCGCGCATTGATCACATGGACCTGGGAATCCGCACGCTCGCGGGCCACGAGGCAAAAGCCCTTTTCCACGGCACACAGCAGGCTGCGGCCGCCCCCATAGTCCGTGTGTTTGCCCAGGACCTCTATCCGCCCGGGCACATAATAGCCGCGCAGCGGGAATCGGCTCGTATTCCCCTCCGGCATGGCACGCAGGGCGCGCTCGAACAAACGGCCTTTGGCGGCCGCCTCCGTACGGCTCATTCCGGCGGCGGAAAGCTGCCCGGCAACACCATTCATAAACTTACCTCGACTCCCCCAAGCCACTCCCGGACTGCGGTAATGTCTCCGCGGCTCGAAAGATCCAGCACGCCGGCGTGGAACTTAAGGACGCGAAACCGTTCGCCGAGGCTGCCGATCGCAAACTGCACGGCATCGGTCAATTCAAGCTCGCCGCGCGGTGAGGGCGTGATAGCCGCGCAGGCGCGGAAAATCGCCGGTCCGAAACACCAGCAATTCATGCTCACGAAAATCTCCGTCCCCAGCCGGCGCATGACCTCCTCGCCGGGCTTCTCGATGATATCCGCCAGGGTGCCGTCACCGCGCGTCACAATCGCCGCAAACTGCCGGATCCGTTCGGGCGGTATATTGCTCTGCGCAGAAAGGCTTTGCGATTCGAATCCCACGACCGCCGGTTCTCCCAATACGAGCAGGGCGCGGCAGGCGGCAACCGGGTAATAGTTGTCGGAGTTGAGCAGCAGGAAGTGCTCTCCACCGGTGAACGCTTGCGCGGCCGCGAGCGCGTCTGCCGTGCCCAGGGGGTGTTCCTGAATCGCAAAGCTGACCCTGAGACGCCGGGGAATGCAGGTCTTTTCATAATAATCCCGTACCACGCCGTGTTCCGGCCCGATGACAAGACACACTTCCCGATATCCGGCGTCCGCGAGGCCGCTCAGGACATAATCCAGAAACGGCCGTCCGACCGGGATCATCGCCTTCAGCCCGGTATCAGCCATCCTGGTCTGGGCGGCTTCCAGCGCGCTGCTTTGATCCTGCCGGCGCATGCGCGTGCCCAGCCCGCGCGCCAGAATGACTGCTTTGGTTAACTCCCCTGCGCTCATCCGACACCCATAAAGCCGCAGCGCGGCGATCCCGCGCGCCGCGCCACGCACAAAAAAATGAATTCATGGATGGAGCTTGCCGAGCCGCGCGCGCCAGCAGGCGGATATTGGAAAATCGAACGGCTTCTGACAAACGGAGTGACCGGATTTTCGAACCTCCGGCGGCTGACGCGCGCGGCCCCGCACCTCCCGGTCCGAAGTTGCACTATAGACCAAGCCCGAAGCGATGAAAATGGAAAACAGCCGCCGCCTTCCGGCTTCTGGCTTCCGGCTTCCGGCTTCTGTATAATGCTGACGAATCTGGACCGACAGTGATCATAAATGGAGCCGCTCATGAGAAGATTTCTTCCCATACTTTGCATTGCAATTCTGGCAGGAATCCCTTCGGCCGAAACCCGGCAAAAGGGACCGGTTCTTGAATTCGAATCCCTTTCCAAGGAAATTCAAAGGGTGGTTTTCGACGGTGAGATCATCACCGCAGTTTTTAAGTTCACCAACAAAGGGAACGCCGTCCTCGAGATCAAGGACGTCCAGCCATCGTGCGGATGCACCTCTGCTGTCCCGACACCCAACAAGCTGGCTCCCGGACAGAACGGATCCATTGAGATCAAAATCACCACCGCCGAACTGACTGCGGCGACCGGAAAAAGGATCGAATTGAGCAAAACGGTGACGGTCACATCAAACGATCCGAAAAATCCGACTCTGATCCTGACCGTTACCGGCGTGGTGGCGCCCGAAATCTCGCTCTCCGAACCCAACATCTGGTTTGGCAGCAATCCCCAGGGGCGCGAAATCACCAGGGAGCTGTTTGCTGATATTGCCGCGGATCGCTCCATCAGGATACTTGGGGCAACATCGGGAAATCCTTGGGTAACCGTGGCGCTTCAGCCGGTGCCGGCAGGCAACGACAAGAGGGTCAAGATCATCCTGACTCAAAAAGCCGATGCCCCAGTCGGCATTCATTCGGGCGAAATCGTTCTCAAGACCACGAGCCAGGTGAAGCCCGAACTGAAGTTCACGGTGCGCGGCCTGGTGGCAAAAAACAACTGAGCCTCATTCTCCGGAAGCGCGCTTTGCGAAAGCGGCGGCGGTGGGCCATGCAGGTGGGTCCCGGCCGCAAGTAGGTCCCGGCCGGCGGCCGGGACCTACTTGTGGCCGGCTCGCGGCTTGAAACGAAAATTGTTGGATTTGTAAGGAGATGCCATCATGAAGACGCTCGTTCTGGTCAGGCATGGCGAAAGCATTTGGAACCAGGAAAATCGGTTTACCGGCTGGACAGATGTCGGCCTGAGTGACAGGGGAGTGGCGGAAGCGTTCGCGGCAGGCCGGATTTTGTCGCGTGAAGGATTTTCCTTTGACGTCGCCTACACATCGGTGCTCAAGCGGGCGATCAAAACGTTGTGGATCGTGCTCGAAGAGATGGACTTGTTATGGCTGCCGGTCCATAACAGCTGGCGCCTGAATGAGCGCCACTACGGCGCCCTGCAAGGGCTGAACAAAGCCCAGACGGCTGCGCTTCATGGTGAGGAGCAGACCCAGCTGTGGAGGCGGAGTTACAGCGTGAGGCCGCCGGCCCTGACGCCCGAAGACGAACGTTATCCCGGCCGGGACCGCCGGTATGCCTCTTTGAGCGCCGGCGAGCTCCCCCTGACCGAGTGCCTCGAGGATACCGTCGCCCGCTTTATGCCGTATTGGGAGCAGACGATCGCACCGGCTATCCGCCGGGGAGAGCGGGTCCTGATCGCCGCGCACGGCAACAGTCTGCGTGCGCTGGTCAAGCACCTTGACAAAATCTCCGATGAGGCGATCGTGGGCCTCAACATTCCCACCGGCATTCCCCTCGTTTACGAGCTCCATGACGACCTTTCCCCGGCGGGGAACCGATACCTGGGAGACGAGGCGGCTATAAAGGAAGCTACGCAAAAGGTGGCGAATCAGCTGAAGAAATAGGATACGGTCGCGGATCTTTCCCGGGCATTTCTGAACCATGCTTGAAACGAAGTTCATAGGCAGGCATGAGTTTGATGGGAGCATAGGAGCGCTTGGCGTCACGCAGGCCGGGAGATCCCAGATCTTCCTCGCGATTGATGAACGCGAAGCCCTGTGCAGCGATTGCCTTGGCAGCCTCCCAGTTGATCACCTGGTAAAGGCCCTTGTAACTGCGCAACGCGCGCTCGAAGTGGACCGCAACCGTGTCAGCGCTGATCCGCTCAAAAATCGAGAATGCAGCCGGACGCCCTCCGATTCTCAGCAGGATCCCCTGCTGGCCGAGATCTTCCCACCGGGACAAGGTGCAGTCGATTGCCGCGAGCTCCTGCTCCAGGTTGGCATCGCTTTCCGGATTCTCCTGCTCCTGAATGCTCCGCAGCACCTCGGCGCAGGCCCCGGCATTGCCTCCGGCCAGAGGCTCCGGGTCCCAGCGATAAAGCCCCTGCGCCTGGGAGAGGAGATTGCGTTTTTTAGCATACTTTCGTCCGGGCAGGCGGGCAAGATCATCGGCCCGGTATATGTAATTTGCAGCGGCGGGATCCTCCACAACCGCAAAGCGAGCCGCAAAATCCGCATGACGGCCGAGAAATTCATGGCCAACTCCTACAATCTTCAGCGGATATGGAAGCGCCCCGGCGGCACGAACCATGGAGTCCTGCGCAATCTGAAGAAAACTGCCTAACGGCTGCATTAAATGCCGGTTGCCGTCAGGACTGAGCAGGCATGAAATGATCAGGGTTTCGGAATCCGCGAAGCTCAAGCCGTATTGGAAGATGGGGTCCCAGGAGATAAGCGAAGCGTACGTATAACCCGAGAGCGAATGGGGATGCCGGTGGAGGAATTCCGTGATGGAATCCCGTTGCAGTGAATCAACGGATTGCATCGGCCACTCGAGGAATGCAGGCAGCATCTAGCCTCGCTTCCCATGAAGCATCAGCTGATATCCCTCCAGAATCCCATATCCCAGACACCGGTAGAAATCGGCGGTTCCAGGTTCTGCCACCAGACCGATCCATTCGAGGCCATTCTGCAGGCAATGGTTGGTGAGTCGCCGAATCAGTTCCCGGCCAATACCATGCCCGCGGTAGCGGGGAAGAACAACGACATCCTGGATATAGGCGTCGCTGGCGCCATCGGAAATCACCCGGCCCATGCCGATAATCTTTCCCTCCGGCAATCTCGCCACCATAAAGCAAAAACTGCCGCGAATCGAGGATGGTATCCGGTCCCGGTTCTGCCGGCTCTCCTGCCACCATCCGGCCGCCTGATAGAGCGCCACAATCTCATCCGCAGGGGCAGTGGTGATCACCTGATAGTCAACTTCCGGCACCATATCGCTTTACCTGGACGAAAGAAGCAGAATAGAGAGGCGGCAAGGAATTTTCAAGCCCCAGTTCAGAAACCTGATCCCGCTCTAAGGCGCCCTGTGTCCCGCTGGCGAGGTTTGAAAGAAAAACGCCACGGATTCCACGGATCTGCAAAAACACCTTTGAATCAGTGTAATTCCATGGAATCCGTGGCGTTTCTTGGTTCTTGCGATCCTCTCGCTTTCCATCCCTTTTCAGCCAATCAATGATACAATCCATGCAGCCTACGGGCTTCGACTGCGGCCGATGGGCAAAGCTGGACCGCTGAACTGCGCGCAGGAGCCGATGAATGGCTCTCCGATTCGAATGGGACCGCAAAAAGGCAGAATCAAGTAGGCTTTGAATTGCGCGCACATCGCGATTGCGATGAAATCCCAAATGGCCGGAAGCGTCGTGCCGCTGATGGGCCGCAGGTCCGAAAGTATCTTGGACACACTTCTATCGACTTGTCTCGGCAGCAGAGGCGAGTCCGCGGCCCCACAATCACTAGGTCCTCAAAATGGGATAGGGGAGGATTTGTCCGGTAAGGCCACTATTCGCTCTTTGAGGTCGACCCACGGCGCTAATTGATTGTGTCCAATAGTCATATAGCTGAAATTCCATTCAGCGAAATGCAGGTTTATATTCTTATTTTTTGTCCCGCACGAGCTTCAATAGATCCAGCGAACCCTGTCTTACGCGCACGCTAAGCTCTGATCGCCCCTTGATAGAGGCCTTGATGGTGCTTCTTTTCCCTGGCTGCACCTTCTCAGGATCGATGGACCAGCCCAACAGATAGTATCGGGAGATTTCCGCCAGCGTCGATATCAGAGCCGTGTCCAGCGCATTCGTGTTCTTTAGGAAGCGCCCGCCGGTATCAACAGCTAGCGCGTTGAGTGCGTCCATAGGGGCGTTGACCTCGTTCGCAGCCCGTGCGCCGCGCATATCAAGGCCACCAACTGTTTTTGCGTCCGGGGTACCAGTAACGAGTCCGCGGGAGTCAAGCGTATATACGAGGATCCCTGAACGGGCCGCTGCAGTAGTGAGATCCGTGAGCCGTGCAACGATGTCGCTGCGTGTATATTGCAGCACGAAGCCATCCGAGAGAAAAAACACAAGTTTTCTGCCTTCCAGGCCTTCAGCTGCGCGAAGCAGACTGCGTAGTGATGAGAGGGTTGTAGTTGCTATAGCTGCAGAGGTCTCTGCAAGCGACGCTGCCCTTTTTCGCGCTTCATCTGCCGCGCGCCTGCAATTGGCACCGAAATCGGCCGTCTCATTCCCAATCAATTGTCTGCAATTTCCCATCGAGTACTCTACGGGTGTTCTGAGCATTGCGCCTATAAAATAACTGAGTATGGCATCGTCTTTTTGTTTTATCGAGAGCGCCTGTGCCTCCGTCATCGGCGGTGATCCCACATCCTGGACTCCGGGATTCTTGAAATTGTACTTTTCCAGCAACGCGAGTAGGGCGCTCTTATCGTTTGTCAACACCTGCATGGCTGCCAATTGTCCGGACGCGGAAAAAATCCCGACGCGATCATTGGGAGCCATCGACGTGTTCAGGAGACTAGAGACGGCATCTCTGGCTCGAATGGTATTGTCGGCAGCCATATGCCAGTCGTCCAAAAAAATAAGAAGCGTACGCCCAGGATTGGGGCTGTTTGTTGCTGGTTGTTCTACCGACACAGGTTGATTTTCCGCCTTTGCCCATATTTCCCGGTCGTGGGTACTACCAGCAGAAACTATTTCAAAAAACTCGATCGGCTGCATCTTCTCGTCAATGCGCAATTCGAACTGTTCTTTCTTGAGATTCGGAACGAAATGGCCCTGCTTGTCAAACACCATTACGTCGGTTTGAACCAGTCCGACATTAACGCGAATGGTTCCGGCCTGTGGCGGATTCTGAGGTGTCGTCGGTTTCTGGGTCTGCGCCTGTATGTTCACAACGACCATGAACAAGCCGATTATAGGAATCGTGGTCCGATAGGAAGTGTTGAAAAATCCAATGAGCCTCATCAGATTTCTCCTTTGGCTGGATCGGTTTTTCCTATCATACACCGGAATTGATTTGGAGTTCCGAACGAATTACGGCTATCTCGTACAGTTGGGAGGGGCCTCAATGAGGAACGGCGTTCAACTGTCGCCGCGCCGTATCTACAGGCCCAGGATCTTATGCAGATTCAGGTCGATGGAAGTCATGTCACGAGGCGGTATCGATCCCAACCTTCGATGAATCATCTCCGATTTAATCGTGCGAATGATTCCGGTTACCAGGGAAGGGAAAAGCAATCCGGCTTCTTTCCATCCCGCTAACAAGTGATCGCCAAACAACATGCGGTCGATGTTGCTTGTGACAGCGGCCACAACAATCTCTTGCCGGCTCCGGTGGTAGGTAGGCGAGCTGATCACCACGGCCGGTCTATGCTTTCGTCCGGACTCATCGGAAAACAAGAAACTGACGAGTACCATGTCCCCCCGCTTATAAGCGGTCATAGGCGGCATCCTTGTCGTTGTCCCAGAGCGCGGCGAGAACAGGATCCGATTTTGCATTTAAGGCAACGAGTGCCTCTCCATCGTCTCCCAGATCTTCACGCAACCGATCCCGGACTGCGTCCAGAAGGTACTGCCGAACACTCACCTCCCGCCTTGCAGCCGCCAACCGGATGCGGCGGCGCACAATGGGGGCAACATCCAGACTAATTCGCGGCCGTTTGGCCTCCCGTTTCATCAGTCGCGCCATTTTCGTTGACCTCCCTGCAAGCACATTGACACAGTTTAAGGTTGGTGTCAATGACACCAACGCTTGAATAGCCGGCGATCACTCCAGTCCCCGATGCTAAAAGCCTCTGTGCCAACGCCATCAGTGGCATATTCCGGGCGTAAAACGGCGTACTCGGACAAGTGGATTTGGATCTATCGCCACTTGGTCCTATGAAAGGGGAAGTCAAGGACAGTTTTCTCCCTCCCAGAGACTGGGAGCATTTTTTAGTCCGAGACATCCAGCCATCTCCCAGATGATGCAACCAGTCGACTCTGCGGCACCGCTTGTTTGCTATCGCCGATGCAGTCCGCTTCCTGGCGCAAAATCGCGAACATTGCAGAGATCCTCAATCCCATCGAGACATTCCAAAGCGCGCCGGCGGGTCTGTTGACCACGGTTATGTACGGGTACGCCACTTTACGTCCCCGTGGCCTAAAATGATGGGTCTCTGGCTTCCCAGAGCGGGACTTATGGACGACGTGGCCGCTTCCCGATTCGAACGTTCTTTCGTATCCTCAGTTTTGGGATTTCGGTGAGCATCCCTCCATCATGTTCGTGGTTGAGAGTCTATGTTAACTCCCCGACCACACCCTGCCACGCTCCTCCTTGAACGGGGTGTGCCTCCAGTCGCAGAAAATGATACGACCATCCTTCGTTGCATTCTCATGGCAGTGCCTGGAATTTCGCCGGCCACTGCCAATCTTCGGTTTGGCTGAAACCCTTTCTGTATTATGGACATTCACTTGCAGCAGGGATAGGGCGTACCATAATTCACGAGCGCCTGGAAATGAACCCATCCTTGGTTGGGTTCGAGTCGAAGCGGTCAAGGATTGAAATGGAGCAAAGAAAAACGGCTGATTTTCTATACGACGTGCCGGCACATCTGTTGGATTAGCGCGAAAGTTCAGGACGACATGAAGGTTCAAGGCTCTGAATGCCGGCGGCCCCGAGCCAAAGAGGTAAGCCGTTCGACGAATCTGGAAAGGAAATTCCCATGACGAATGTGAATTTCAGACGGTCGGCGGCTGCTGCGGTCTTTTTCCTCCTGACAGCCCAAGTGATTCCAACCGCGGGGGACCAAACACCCGAAGTCCGCGGCAAGACGTATCCGGTCGAGGATCTTCGCGAAGACTTGAGGATACTTTGGGCCGTTCTCGACGAAGGCCACGGCGGTCTGGAACGGTATACGCCGCGGGAGTCGTTGAAAAAGAGTTTCGAGGAAGAGGGGGACCGCTTGACGAATCCGCTGACGGAAATCGAATTCTATCGAAATCTCCTGCCCCTGGTTGCCATGATCAAGGACGGGCATACCGGCCTGGCGCTGTCCGCGGCTGGACGGACGGATTTGCTCGCCCGGCCCATCCTCCTCCCCTTTGAGTTGCGGTTCATCGACGAGAAAACGTATCTTTTCCGCAACTTGAGCGAAGTTCGGAAGATTTGGGACGGTGCCGAAATCCTGGCGATCAACGGAATGCTGATGTCCGAGATCCGGCAAAAGCTCTTGCCGCTTGTCCCCTGCGACGCGGGGATCCTATCGCGACGCCTTCGTCTCCTGGAAAATCCAAATACGTTCGGCTTATACTTCGCCGTCGTCTTCGGACAGCCGGAGTCGTTCCGTTTGCGTTTCCGAAGCTTTCCCGGCGAAAGGGAAGGAGACGCGACCGTGCCAGGAATCACGGGCTCAGATCTGAGCCGGATCCGCCAGGAACGGTATCCCGAAACCGTCCTCCAAAAGCCTCTATATGAGTTGGGTTACCGCGGATCGACCGCCGTCATCACGATCCGCGGATTCGGGGACGAACGCCGCGCCGGGAGCGAGCTCTATCCGGAGTTCATCCAAAGGACGTTCCGAGAACTCGCCGAGAAAAAGGTCGAGACCCTGATCATTGATGTTCGGGGAAACGGAGGAGGCAGAGACGAGTATGGGCGCCTTTTATTCGCCCATTTCATGGATAAACCGTTCCTCTACTATAAGGCCCTGGAAATCAAGAAGAATCGATTCGATCTTTTCAAATACACGCCGCCCGGGAGAGAGAATTGGCCGGGCGATACGGTCCGGAAGAATGCCCGAGGCTGGTTCGACGTCATCGACCATCCCAATGTCGGCACGATGAAGCCCGAGACGCCCCGGTTTACTGGCCGCACCTGCATCCTGATCGACGGGCTGAGCTTTTCCACGACGGGTGAAACCACCTCGCTGTTCCATTTCCACAAAAAAGCCATGTTCCTGGGAGAAGAATGCGGCGCCGGATATTACGGCAATACCTCGGGATCCACGGCCTCTGTCACCCTCCCCCAGACCGGCCTCCAAGTCAGGATTCCCCTCATCCTCTATCCCTTGGCCGTGGACGGCTATCCTAAAGACAGGGGCATCGTGCCCGATATCACCGTCATCCCCTCCATCGAGGATTTGCTCGCCAAGCGCGACGTCGTGATGGAGCGGGCGCTGGACGTGCTCGGGAAAAAATCCGAAGTGGTACGGTAATCCCGCCTGCCGCCGGCGAGCCTCCTACGTGGTCATGTCTCCGGAAATGCTGCGGGCCATCATCGAAACTGCCTGCGCCCGGAACGCCTGCGTCACCGCCTTGCCCAGGCGCCAAGATACAGGCTTGTGGAAAGGTAATGAATAGCCTGCCACATGGGAGTAATACCGGAATCGCGGACGTATTACGGATTTATCGGACAAGTGGTTCAAGGGGTCCCCTGTGTTGCCCCAAAAATGCGTGCGGCGAATACCGCTGGCGCTGCTACCGGGGACTGCAATCCGGAGCAGCAATCGGTATCGTGATTCGAAATGAAGACCAATGAACGGGCATCGGGGTTGAGGCCAACAGGACACTGATCGCGATGGCGATACCGATCCCGAGGATTCTCCGATTACTCCGGCTGTGCCGGGCGGGCCAAAGCCAGGTCTGTAAGGCGTGGTCCGTCACTGCCCGGGGATGACCTTGATCATCACGATTTCGTGGGACGGCACCGAGGCGGAGAATGTTCCCTGCTCGCGGCCGACATCTTTCTTGGCCCAGAGATCGCGGACCAGCGGCTCGGCGCCCCAGCAGAGCCCGATTTCCTGCCAGGAGACGGCGATCTGCTGTTCCGTCCGGCCGCGATTGAACAGCACGACGGCATGCGCGTCGCCTTCCAGTTTCTTGGCCCAGACTCATTCCGAAGACCGGCGCACGCAAGACAAAGCGGCTTTTGCTTTTCCATGCAAAGAAAACCGCCCTTCCATATTTCGGCGCCACATTCGGAGCAAACCGAATCTCTGCGGATCCTGAAAACAACATTTTCCCCAGCGTCCGATTTTCCGCCTTCGCCCTCTTTCATGGATTCCTCCTCCGGCGGTCGGAAGCGCCCCGTGTTTGATATTAAACTCTATTCTCGAAGGACCTCATGTCGGTTGCGGCTTGCAGCTCTACAATTCGTGGCAGATATTCTTGTCCTGCCGGGATGGCAGAGCCTTATCGATTTTCACTTCCCGAGGCGGCGGATTACCCAAAGAGTTTTCAGCAGGGTGGACAGGCGGTAAACCATTTTTGCTCATGACAGTCTCCATCTAGTGGTAATCCACGATCTCCACGAGAACGGGCTAGGGCAGAAATCTCTCCGGGTGGCGCAGTTTCTCCGGCAGGTAGCTGTCGATCACATAATTCAGACCGTGCTTGGCGAGGGCCTGCTGCTCCGCGCGGACCCCCATGTGGAGCAACTGCTCCATCGCCTTCACCCAGCTTTTGTGGTGGCGGATGAACGGGTCGTTTTTGATGGCGTCGCGCGCGCGTTTGATATCCACGTCCTTCAGAGGATGGGTCGGCAGTTTGTAGTCAATGATGTCCTGCGGAGTGATTCCGAGGAATGTCGCCTGCGGCACACAGAAGAACTCGTTGAGATGGGCGGCATTGCCCGAACCGACCTTCAAGGTGCGGTAGATGTTGGTGATACCGTACGGATCGCCGTCCACAAAGACATAAACGGGGACTCTCTGGAAATCCGCGAGCCGGCGGATGAATCGGCGGCAGGCCCGCGTCGGCACCCCTCCCATGCTGATCAGAATGCAGTTCGCTTTCTTCCAATAGTTGTGTTTTACCAGGCGCTGAAACATGCCTGCGGTTTCGATCACCAAAATGAAGTCAGCCCTGGTCTCGAATTCCAGATGCTCCACGGAAATCGGGATGCTGTAGGCGCCGCTGCCGAACTTCGTGCAGTCGATGCGGAGGACCTTGCCGGTATCACGATCCCTGTCGAGGACCACCAGCCGGCCGGCGACATCGCCCCCTTTTTCTTCCGGGATGAAGCCCAACTGCTCCCGATTGACGGAAAAAAACGCCTCCACGTCGTCCATCACCGTATCGGATTCTGCCTGTTCATGAAAACGCGCATCTTCCCAGTTCTTGGAAACGTAGTAAGCCTCTCGCTTGGTGGCGATGTCGTCATTCTGGACCAGGTCCTTGGAGAGCGCGATCATACGCAGAGTCTGGGCAAAGGTCTTGACCGTATTGACCGTAAGGGTGCGCTCTTTTTTCTGTCCGGTCATTTCAAAATACCCGGTCTCCGGGAGGTACTTCACATTGCTGAGCGAGCGCACAGGGAACTTCATGGTCGGCTTCTTGTGGGCGAGAATCTTTTTCTCGATTTCCAGAGCCGAACTCTTGATGGCATTCAGAACCTGATTGCCCGCCGTCGCGGCCGGCCCGGAGGCTGTCTTGTTCTGCTTGGGCATTGCGAAAACTCCTGACGGGCGGCGCCGCGCTGAGGAATGCGGCACTCCCGCGACTGCATTTCAATGTGTGCGGCTGCGCTCCAGAATGTCGCGCAGCGCCGACACCAGCGCAACTTCGGTTTTTTCCGGGAAGCCCAGAATTTCGCGCAGTGCGATGCCGATGTGCGGTATGTAGCGGTCGATATACGATTTCTTCTTTTCTTCTTCCAGATTGCGCCGGTGCGCCCGGATGTGCATGCCGAGCCTGCGCCCGCAATCCTGGAGGGCAAGGCGCAACTCGCGCATGATTTCCGGATAGGAGGCAATCGCTTCCTTGCTCTCCGAGGTGAAAGGGACCCAGACGGAGGCGATGTGCACGAACAGGGCCATGGGCCCCGCCGGCAGCGCGCCCCTGGCCATGGAAAGCCCGTAATTGCGCCAATCGACGCTCAGCACCGCTTTGGTGATGGCGCAGGCGGACTGCTGATATTGCAGCGGCACGCGATTGGCAAAGCGCAGCAGATCGATGAGGTCGTCGGCCGGCAGATCGCCGCCGTACGCCATGCCGACTTCAATCTGGAACGGGTTGCCGCGATAGACGGCGGGCGCGCGCGTGATGGCTGTAAGGAACGCAGCAGGGATCTCCTTCTTCATGCCCGACAGGATCTGCTGCTCGCCGATCGGCGACAGGCAGTTCGTCGGCGGGCTCATGATCCTGACGCTGTTGATCGCCCGGTACAGCCGTTCCGCTTCGTTGACCGCGATGGAATGAGGGTTGGCGCTCGGCCGCAGCTGAGCGGCCTGGCAGATCTCCTGTGCGACGCGCGCGCTGACCCGCGAAAAATCATGCTGCAGCGCCGCCGAGAGGTTGCGGGCACGCGTCTCCTTCATCATCTTGATCAGGGCGCCGAGCTCCACCCCGTACGGGTGGGGCTTGATCTCGCGCGGTTCGGGAGGAAGCTCTTCGGATGCGCGCGGGTAATGCTGGCTTCCATGCCCGCCCGGGAAGGAATAGGAAATCTCACAATGCGGATTGGCGATCGCGGTCTGACGGATATAGTCATCGACCGAATGGCGGCCCTTTTTGTAGGTGCCGACCAGCTCGATCTCCACGCGCGTGCCGTGCGGCGGCGCCCATGTCCTGATTTCATCCGCGATGATCTGGGGCGCATTTTTGCGCGTGTCGATCTGGATCTCGTAGTAATGCGCCGGTTTGCCCACTCCCGTGCAGGAGATCACCACCACCGATTTGCCCGTGGTGAGCAGACCGTACATTCCCGCCGCCGAGATGCCGATTCCCTGCTGGCCGCGGGCCTGCTTCAAGGTGTGAAATTTCGAGCCGTAGAGAAGCTTCCCGAAAATCCTCGGAACCTGGGCCTTGACGATGCCCGGCCCATTATCCTCGACTGCAATCCGGAAACGGTCTTCCGCCAGCTGCTGGATTTCAATCTTGAGAACCGGTAGAATGCCGGCCTCTTCACAGGCATCCAGGGAGTTGTCGACCGCCTCTTTGATGGCCGTCAAAAGCGCCTTCTGGGGATTGTCGAATCCGAGCAGGTGGCGGTTCTTGGTAAAAAACTCCGAAACCGAAATTTCGCGCTGGCGCGCGGCCATGCTCTCCGCCGTTTCGCGCCGGGCCGCGGTCGCGGGCGCTTCCGGTTTGACCGCAGCCTCTGCCGGCCGCTGCGGGCCGGCGGCAGGATCGGTCTGCAATCTGACTTCCGGACCGGTCCCCGCGGCGCGCAACAGATCGAGCTGCCGCGGCCCTGATCCGGCCTGCGCCTGCCGGGCGCGTTTCGACTTCCGGGAATCAGCAGTTCGAGATTGGGTCATTCCGCACCCGCTCCTGTTCCAAAAAAGGAAACGCCAGATGATAGTGAATCCTTATCCGTATTGCAACCAAGGCTCCCCGACTCCTGCGATTCAGATGGTGAATTGGTCACGGCCGAATCCTTAAAAACAAACCACAGAGGACAGAGACACAGGGATTTGAATTGTTTTCTTGGCACTTTTTTGTTCGGATACCTCAGTGTTCGCCGCGTCCAGGCGAATGCCGCAGCCACGGAGCCGCGAGCGTAAGCGAGCGGATATTTGAAAGTTGGCTCGAAGTAACTATCAGATATCCGCTCGCTTACGCTCGCGGCTCTGTGGGCTGCATCCACCTTTGGTTGCGGCCGACAGGCTGCGCTGTGTTCTCAGTGTCTCTGTGGTTCAGTACGACCAACCCTGTTTGCCAATTTCCGCGGCCAGGCTCACTTGTCGTTTGCGCGCTGTTCGGCCTCGGCAAGCCATCCCCGGCGCAGGGTCTCCTCGGGAATGCTCGATGTGTACGGCTTGATGTCGAGGACCGGGGTTCCATCCAGCATGTCGACGCCGCGCAAATGCAGGAAAGCGCCTTCGTGGCGCAGCAGTTCCACCGTACTGATCCCGATCGGATTGGGCCGTCTCGGCGACCGCGTTGCGAAAACACCATGGGGCGTATGGTCCGACGGCGGAATTCCGACCAATTCGAATCCTTCCGACTTGTGAAAGATCCAAATCACCAGCAGATGAGAGAATCCATCAATGTCTTTCAGACCCTCGGCAAATCCAGGGAGCACCTCCAGCATCCCTTCGGCTGTATGTTGCGCGCCCAGTCCTTTGGGAATCTCTTTCGATTCCTTATATGGACTCCGGATGTAGCCGATAGCCTTCATGCGAAACTCTTCCATAACCGCTCCCGCCTTTCATATATGGACCACGTCCTCGGGATACTCCGTCAGTTTTTCATAGCCACTCGCATTTATCAAATAGGTGTTTTCCACGCCAACTCCGCCGCGTTCCGGGAAAAAAATCTTCGGCTCGACAGCGATGGTCATCCCCGGCTCGAGCGCAATGTCGAAACCACCGGCCAGAATGGGCATTTCGTCCAGTTCCAGCCCGATTCCGTGGCCGACGAACCGGACTTGTCCGTCGCCGATGCCCATGAAACCGGAGGCATATGGGCTCTCCCCGGCCAATTCAAGCGCACGCCGGTAAATGCGAGAGCAAAGGACCCCGGGTTTAAGCATCGACTCCATTTCGCGGTTAAGGTCCAGCACAAACCGGTGCGCATCCGCCATATCGGAAGCGAGGTCTCCTATAACGTAAGTCCTAGTTTTATCAGACAGATAGCCTGCGTAGCCGCCAACTATGTCGGCGATCACGGGATCCCCGCGGCCGATTTTGCGCATGCCGGCGCCGCCAGGCGCCGCGGCATACAAGCCAACGGAGCCGACCGGCCCGGGAAATGAAGTCGGATAGGCCGCGCTGGCTCCGCTCGAAAGCGTCCCGAAACCGATCTGATTGTTGAATCCGCGCATCCGGACGATTCCCTGGTGTCCGATGCTGCGCAGATAACCTTCAAGCTGCGCCATGACTTTCAGTTCCGTAACTCCAATGCGTATCCACTGGGGCAGCTTGTCAAATGCACTCCGAAGCATACGGGAAGCATGCCGCATCTGTGCAGCTTCGAAATCGGATTTTCTCATCCGGATCCGGCGTATGGCTTCGGAGGCATCGATAAACTCAATTCCCCTGAATATTTCCGTCAATCGGAGGTAGTAGTCAGTCGGCAGCACGTCGGTTTCGATGCCAACCCGGCGCAGGTTGTGGATCCCTTCCCCGGCGAGCCCTTCCGACAACTTCCTCATTCCCGGAAACGGCAGCAGCCGTTCCCAGGGAGATTCGCGGTGTGCGCGGCTTAAGCTCTTTTGCACCATATAGATGGGATCGCCGGACGCAGGCAGGCACAGCAGCCCGGTCTGCATCGTTCCAGAGAAGTAAAACAGATCCACATTCTGGAAAACAAAAACCGCATCCACGGAGGATCCCTGCATCCAGGACTGCAGCGCGCCGACTCGAGAGACAAGTTCAGATTTTGGTGTCAGATCCATGCCTCCATCGTACCTGCATCCAATGCGCAGATGCAAATGGCGAAACATGCCGGCAATCGGACGTGCCCGGGTCACGGCAAAGTCCCGAGCGGCTGTGAAAAAACCTCAAAGGCTCGAAGGACGCCAAGAATCTCGAAGGAATTGGGGATTATCGCTTCCCGCCTTGGAGATTCCCTGAGTTCTTCGCGTCATTGACCGGTGATATCGGGCGCCACTTTGCCGGCACCGAGCCGGGCATGTCCGATTTTATTGAAAAATGTCTGCCAATCGGTTAGTTTTGCGCAAATCCTGTCAACCATAGTATGTTACAGATCGTAGGAAGAGATTGAGCCGGGGTTTCGCACCGGATTCTCTCGGAGTCATGGACGCAATGTCAAGCCCGCAACCCGACGAAGATCTGGTCGCGAAGACCCTCAAAGGGGAGGAGGATGCCTTCTCCCAGCTATACGACCGTTATCGCCAGAGGATCTACTCAACCGTGTACCGAATCATTCAAGACGCGGCAGAGGCTCAGGACGCAACCCAGGAAATCTTCATCAAGCTGTATCGTTCGCTTTCCGACTGGAATCCGCAAAAAGCGAAATTTTCCACCTGGCTGTACAGGCTGGCCACCAATCACGCCATCGATTGCTGGCGCAGCCGGCGGCGACGTCATGAAACGCAGAATCCCGACGATCGCAAAGAGAATTCCCGAACAGAGTACTCCATGGGAGACGCCATCCTGACTCCCTTTGGCGCACTGGAACAGAAGGAAAGCCTGGACCGGATCCGGCGCTGTGTGGACAACCTGCCGGAATTGCAGAAGAAAGTGTTTTTGTTGCGCTATTTTCAGGAGTTAAAGCTCGAGGAAATCGCGGAGATCGAGGATTGCAGCCTTGGCACAGTGAAGACTTCGCTGTTCAGGGCGACCCATTCGGTGCGGCGTTCCATCCGCAGGATCGGAGGATTGCAATGAAACGAACCGGCTCCCGTCACTACACCGAAGAAGAACTGCTCATGCACTTTCTTGATGAGGGGACTCCGGCGGCCGGCAGTGAGATTTCCGTTCACCTCGACGCTTGCGACGAATGCACTGCGATCATGCAAGAGTACGCAGACCTCGTGGCCCGGATCCAGTCCTGGGCGGTCCCTGAAGTCCCGGAAGGAATCTGGCAGGAGAAAAAGAGCATCCTGCTTGCGCAGTACCGCGAAGACAGAGGATCGGGAAAACAAAGAGGATTCTGGGGCTTCCTGAAACAAGGGCTGGGAGCGGGATGGAATTACGCTTTGGAGAATCCGTTGCCCACTCTGGCTTACATTGCGGTGGCGATCGCATTTGCACTGGAAAGGACGATCACCACGTTCCGACTGGACCGGATTCTGCCGGGAGCGAGCGAGGTCTTCGAGTTTCTGCGACAGGTTTTCTAGGAGCTGAACCGGCATGAGCCACGCGACAAAACTTGGTTTCAGCGAGTTCTTGAAAGACATCCGCCTGGTGGTCACCGCACCCGGCCACCGCTTCTCCGTCATCCGGGAACGCAGCGCCTGCTGGGGTTCGATGGCGCTGCTTCTGGTTCCCACCTATTTCGCTTTTGGTTTCATGGGAGGGCTCTATTTCCGGCAGGATCCTTTCCCCGGCTATTCATTCCTTCCTCCTCTGATCCTTGCCGTGCTCACCGTATTTCTAAAACTGTTCCTGATCCACATCTCGGCGCGCATGTTGCAGGGGCGCAAACCTGCCGGTGAAAAACCAGGCTCGTTCGCTGCGCTGAAAGTGGTCTTCGGATACACTAATGTCCCGGGAATTCTTGCGATTTTGCTTGCCACCGCCGTTTTCCTCTCCATTCCGCGGGAGATCGGCTATCTGATGCATGATTTGAAGGTGGTGGGCATCAGCATCATGTTGGCGCTGGCAATCGCACTCTTCATCTGGAATCTGATCCTGGTGGTTCTGGCGCTGCGCAACGTCTATGCCATGCGCGATATCAGGATTGTGGCCGCGTTTATCCTCGGCACCGCGATGATGGCGATCCCGGGTTTGCTTTTTTACCGGATTGTGGCCCAGCCTCATGTGAACCTCGCGTATGTGGAGTCCGTGTATCATCCGAGGATCCTGCGGCTGTTTGCAGCGGATCCCACATCGACCATCTCCTCCAATGCCAGGATTTCGATTCACGTGGATCGCCTGGCCTTTGCAATTCGGGAACCTGAGCGGTTTGAAATCGTGGCCTATTCGATACCCAAAAAAGCCACGGGCGGCGATGTCAAGGCGGTAGTCGGCAGTCAACCTGTCGTTACATGGAAAGATGGCGATTACGCCCTCGGACGCATTATCGGCTTGCCGGGGGATACGGTGGAATTCGATCAGGGCAATCTAAGCATCAACGGCCAGGGCTGGCGGGAGCCCTATGTAACCCCTGAGTATCAGGCGCCGATCAGCCTGCATCAACGTCTTGGCGCGCGTGAATTTCTGATCCTTCCCGATAACCGCCACCTGGTTGCTGTGCAGGAGCACGGCATATTCATAACCCGGGATCGCATCCTCGGCCGGGAGATTCTCAGCCGATGGCCGTTCGGCTGGTGGATCTATCGCCCCGCCGTCTTTATGCAGGCCATCCCTGCCCGGTAGCTCATCTTCGAGCCCCTTCGAGCTCTTGGAGCCTTGGAGGTTATCGAATCACCCTGCGAATACCTAGCTTGATAAGTTCTACATTGTTCATAAGAGAAGCAGTGCTCATAAATCGCCTCGATCAGGCCGGGCCCAAGATCGCGATGCACAGCAAGGGCGCAGGCAACAATCTCGTGGGCAAGCGCCTCTTCGTGCTCGGTCGGTGTGTATATTTTGTACCTCATACCCATAATGTTTCGTGCAGGGCTGAATTATTTCACAGGCAATCAAGTTTGTTTGGGATTGCGAGCCTTCGAGGTTCCGCACCTCGAAGGCTCAAAGGGCTCGAAGCTTCTCGAAGCAGGGTGTCCGCTGGAAGGCGATCGGGCGGCCCGCCGGAAACAAAAAATTGCTTTGCGGAGCGCGGAGGCCGTAACATGCGTAAGATCAAGGAGGATCGGATATGCCTGGTATTTACAAACTAACGGAAGTCGTGGGGACGTCCCCGGTCAGTTTCGCCGAGGCTACCAAGAATGCCATCTCCGAAATTTCAAAGACGGTCAGGCAGGTGGACTGGTTTGAAGTGGTGCAGATGCGCGGCCACGTCAAGAACGGCGAGGTGGACGAATTTCAGGTCACGCTCAAGGCGGGCTTCAGGGTCGAACGGTAATACAATTGCAGACGCGAAATTCGAAATTCGGGATGGCGACATCCGCGAATTTCGGATTTCGCGAGCTGATCTTCCTACCTGGCTTAAGCCTTCGCAGAATGCCTTTCCACGCGCGCCGAGTGCAACATGCGAGTCGCCGTATAAATAACCACGAAAACCACCAGCCAGATTACGTATTTAAGAGGGAGCGACTTTACCAGGTAGGCGGCTAGAAGCACGCCGGGGATGCCTCCCAACGTCAGTCCTAGTGCTGCCCGCAGGCTGTACCGCCTGCTGCGGATAAACTGGACACTGCCCACCGGCATGAGGAATGCGCAGCTTCCCATCATGATGGGAAAGGCAGCCAACGGCTGCATGCCGAGCATGTACACCAGCGCCATACACGGAGCGTACAGGCCGATGCCGATCGTCATCAGCGCGCCCAGGGCAAAGTTGCCGAACGCTCCAACCCACAGCAAATATCCATCCAGTCCAAGGCTGTTGCCGCTGCCGAGCGCGTCGATGATTTTCAACTGCCGGAGCGCCATCAGCGCCGCTACCGCCAGGAGCGCGAGTCCCATCGAGATCTGAATCGTGCGGCGCGGCCAGCGCGACACGATGCCCGCGCCGATCCAGGAGCCCAGCACCGCCGACATGATCATGATGAGCAGGGTGGGTAGGTCAACCTGAACGATCGTAATATAAATGCAGGCTTCCGTGATCGTCGGCAGCGCGTGCCCGACGTTGAGAGTGCCGGGCACATTTTCGTCGGGCACCAGGCGCCAAAGCTTAAACATTGAGGTCGTGGTGGCAAAAGAGCCGATCCCCAAGGTGTCGAGAAAATTTGTGACAAAGCCGATCACCGCCTGCAAGGGCGTGGGAGTAGCTTTTTCCAGGGGAGAGCCGTCCGGATCTTTGCCCGTTTTGCGCGCATCCCGAGCCAGAAAAAACCAAGCTATGATAAAGGCGGCCGAAATGGTGAACAATGAGGTCAGGAATATTGTTTTGAACATCTGGCCAGTCTCCGGTCCAACGATATTTGAACGATGTGCAGTCCGCAGCGCGGTCGAGGCCAGATTTATAGGCTATTCCCGCTTTTCACACAAGAATAAACTTCCTGCGGCGTGCCGCCATGCCAAAACCGGTTGACTTGGCAGCCGGATCCGGCATATTACCCTTGCGCGGAGCAGTGCCGGATGGCCATGGAACGGATCAAAGCAAAAATCTATACCGGGTGGTGCTGGACGGCATGCGGACTGAGCACTGCGTTCTGGGCCACCATTTCCATCCTCGGCAGCCTGGTTTCCGGCAGCGGCCGGATTCAGCATTTCTGCATGCGCCGCTGGTCGCGGGACAACCTGTTTCTCAGCCGGACCCGGGTGGAGATCGAAGGACTCGAACATGTCGACACTTCGCATCCCCAACTCCTGGTGGCAAACCACAGCGGGTTCCACGATATTCTCTCGCTGGCCGCGAATCTGCAGATCCAGTTCCGTTGGGTCGCCAAGAAGTCCCTCTTCAAGGTCCCTTTTATGGGCTGGCATATGAGCCGGTCCGGATATATCCCAATCGACAGGGACAACACGCGGGAAGCCGCCAGGACCATTCTTTCGGCCGCAAAAATCATCCGCGAGGGAATCACAGCGATTGCTTTCCCCGAGGGGAAACGCAACCCTAACGGCGATCTCGACGCCTTTGAAAGCGGCGCCTTTGCGCTCGCGCTCCGGACCGGCGTTCCCCTGGTGCCGGTTACGCTGGAAGGAAGCCATCGCGTGATCCTTCCGGGAACCTGGCAGGTGAATCCCGGAGTCATCCTCCGCATCAAGATCGACCGCCCGATCGATGTCTCCGGCTACGCTCGCTCGGAAAAGCGCCGCCTGATGGAAGACGTGCGTCAGATGATGAGCCGCAATCTCGCGGAATTGCGCGCGCGCCGCCGGCCCGATGAGGAGCGCGCAGATTGGGTGTGCCGCTGGATTCGGAAAGAAGGAGTCAGGAGTCAGGAGTCAGGAGTCAGGAGAAATACAAAAGACTCAGCATCGGAATAGGATGTCTTTTGTTCCGGGCTAGAGCCAAGGTCTCGGGCTGGGCGCCCCTGAAAGGCCGCCGTTCCGGAGAGCCGTCCGGTCGCTATGCTCATGGGTACGAATCTGTACCCAGCCCCGAAGGGGCGGTTGCAGAGTAGCCCAGGCCTGCGGCCTGGGTTGAGGGGAAAACGAGAAAAGGAGCCCTCCGCTTCCCAGGGCTCACGAGGCTGTCCAACGGTTGATTTTGCTGCCAGCCAAAGTCGGCTTGCGGCCTCCCCCTGGGAGCGCGGGCGTCCCGCCCGCAATATGCGCATAAATCCCACCGAAAGCCGCCTTTACCTCACACCTGGCAAATGCCGCAGTCGAGAATCGTCGTTTGCAGCCGCATCTGGCGGGCGAGACGCCCGCGCTCCCAGGGCCCAACCGGTGGACAGCCTCTCACGCCCTGGGCTTTGCTGCATTGCCCCTGCGGGGCTCTGGATCCGTCATGCGCTCGGCGGTGGACAGGGCTGGCTCCATCGGGGCCTTCTGATACGTGTATCGCCCCGCTATGCGGGGCAGGCCAAAGCCATGCCTTTTTGGCGTGGTTGATTATTCTGACTCCTGACTCCTGGCTCCTGACTCCTTTCATATGCAGGAGGCGATTTTCTGGACCTGTTGCTGCCAAGTCGGCATGGAAGTGTGGATGGCGCGGCCAATGAAAGATGAGCGCAGTTGCCCGAGCACAGGGATTTTGCGGGCGGCGATCGCATAACGGCGGTAACGCGGCTGCAGCTCCAGCGAATCATCAGGCAAGTAGATGGGTTCGCGGCGGAAATTGAGCAGCAGCAGCGCGCGATTCAAGCGCCGAATCGCACTGTCCACAGCGGATGCCGCTTCGCCGGGTTTGATCTTGCCCGCTTCCTCAGGACTGAACAGCCGGAAAAAATAGGTTGCACGGCCCGATCGCGATGTTGTCTCCCATGCGCAGATTTGCGGAACCGCTGCCCCCTGATTCCGCAAGGGGAAAAGAAACCAGTGTAAGACTTCCGTGTCGGGGTCGGTCTCTTCCTCCGGCGGCAGCGGCGGTTGCATCTCGGTGGTTTGGGATTCCAGGTCGGGCGGATCTTGCGGCTGGTCCGTGTCGGGCTCCGGCTCCTCGTCCTTCCGTATCAGTTTGAAGCCTGCGTAAAACCCGTCGGCGCCGGCGCGAGTGCTGAGATAATCAAAATAAGGCTTGAGCCTGGCGCCCACCACCCTCTCGGCGAGAGCTTGCGCGGTCTTCAGGTGGATTGCGGAGAGTTGGGCAACCGGAGCAACGCGTCCTTCTTTCAGCAGTTCGGCTGCGCGCCTGAATTGCTCGGGCGAGAGGAAGGGAAAGACCGACCGCACCGTCGCGGCGCTCCTGCTGGCCACGTCGGCAATGGCGGCTTGAAGCTTATCCATAAACTCACGCGTGCGCTTGGCCAGCTTACCGACGGTCAGAACCTCTTCGCCCGACCTGAGCGCAATGGCGTAAGGCGCCTCATCAAAGGTAACCGAGTCGATTTCGGCCAGGCGCCACTGCAATCCCGTGTGCGCCAGCGGCAATATCGCCAGGTTGCTCTGGTAAAGCCGGCATTCAGCGGCCCCGGAAAAGCTCTGATGCGGCGACTTGAAATCCACCGTGGCATCGTAACGGCCGATTTCATCCAGGTCATTCAGCAGCAGGCATTGCACCAACCTGGCACGGTAGGCTTCCTGCAGATCGTGGCACAGGTCCTGGTGTGACTTGCCGAAGCGGGAGAGAACGAGTTTCTCGCCTGTGTAGAGCTTAAGAGTCAGTTCGAAGTCCTGGGGCGCGAATTCATCGATATCGCCCAGATCACAAGATAGCGGAGCGCCTGCACCGGGAATCAGCGTCATGCTTTCGTTATCGAAATCCAGGCGACATGCGGCCGCCTGTGCTGTTGTACCCTGGGCACCGGCAAGCGTCAGGGTTCCGGTGAAGGTCGGCATGGATTAGCTCATCTTGTTGCCGCATTCAGGGCAGAACTTGGTGCCGGCTTCCGTTTTGGTGCCGCAGCGCGCGCACTCGTTCTTGGGCCGCAGCGGCTTGCCGCATTCAGGGCAGGATTTGGCGCCCTGAGTCCGCGCTCCGCATGCCGGGCAGAGGGCAGCGGCCTCGCTGGTCAGGTCGACGTTTTTGGTCAGATCCTGCTCGCGCACTTTTTCCTTGATCTGGTCGACGGTTGACTGAGCCTGGGCGGCTGCCAGCTCGGTTTCGACATTCGGCGCACAATCGTGGCACAGCCCGCGCTTGTCGTTCCAGCACATCGGCTTGCACACCCAATGCGAGCATTTCGGGCACTGGCGGAAGTTCGGCTTGGTTTCCTCGACCGCTTCACGGAACGCATTGTCATGCCCGGGTCCCCGGACGACGCGCTCAATCTCGTAGCTGCCGGCGCTGGCGCGGCCGAAGAGCCCGCCGAAGACATCGCCGGCGGCGCGCAGGGCGCCGGTGGCGAATCCGGCCATGGAAGCCTTGAATTGGGTCATGAATCCGTTTCCACAGCGGTCGCAGAAGAACTCGAACTGGTAGCCCTTGTCGGTGGAATGGTCGGAGTGATTCCTGGTGAACTGGATCAGGGCCATGGATGCCTCTCCTGTTTTCTGGATTGCCGGCGGCTCATCACACCCTGCGACGGAGCGCCCGGCACTTGAACAATGATTTTACATTGCAGGCTTGTTCTCATCAACTTTTTAGGGGCACAGGGATTGCGATTCAGACAGCAGGATAAAGAGTGAACCGCGAAGACCTCGAAGACCGCAAAGATGCCTCGCCGCGCAGCCGTGCGCCCATGCACACCAGGCAAATGCGACATGTTAATGAAAGCGCTTCTTTGCGGTCTTTGAGGTCTTGGCGGTTCAGTTCCTCTGTCTGAATTGCAGCCTTAATCTGGCAATGATTGCGGGAGTTCCTGTATAGTAACTGCTCATGAAATTGGCACGATGGATTTTTCTTTTCATACGGAATGGATGATTATGGGTATCAAAAACGACACAGGCATGAATCAGGAACTGCTGAAGGAATCCGGCAGCTTTGTACATCGACATATCGGACCGGATGAGCAGGATTGCAGGGCCATGCTGGAAGTGTTAGGCCTGCCGACGCTCGACGCTCTGATCGACAAGACAGTCCCTAAGACTATCTGCTCCAACGTCGGCCTTGAGCTCGACGAGGCCCGCAGCGAATACGCGGCCCTTCGGCAGTTGCGCGAAATCGCAGTGAAAAACAAGATATTTCGTTCTTATATCGGCATGGGTTATCACGACTGCATCACGCCGCCGGTCATCCAGCGCAACATCCTTGAAAATCCGGGCTGGTACACGCAGTACACGCCTTATCAGCCTGAAATTTCCCAGGGCCGGCTCGAGGCGCTGCTCAACTTTCAGACCATGATCGCGGACCTTACCGCCCTGCCGGTTGCCAACGCTTCCCTGCTCGATGAGGCAACCGCCGCGGCTGAGGCGATGAACATGTGCTATGCGCTGACCAAGGAGGAGCGCAACGCCTTCTTCATCTCCGATGAATGCCATCCTCAGACCATCGCCGTGGTCAGGACCCGTGCGGCGGCCAAAGGGATGGACATCCTGGTGGGCAGCTATGAGACCTTCGATTTTTCGCAACCGGTATGTGGCGCGCTCATCCAGTACCCGGCCGGCGATGGCGCCATTCACGATTACCGGACCTTCATCGAACACGCACATCAGGCCGGCGCGCTGGTGATCGTGGCGGCGGATCTGCTCAGTCTGACGCTGCTGAAGGCTCCCGGCGAATTCGGCGCGGATATTGCGGTCGGCACCACGCAGCGATTCGGGGTCCCTCTTGGATACGGCGGCCCCCATGCAGCCTACATCGCCTGCCGGGACGAGTACAAACGGCAAATGCCCGGCAGAATTGTAGGAGTGACCAGAGACGCCCAGGGAAATCCCGCACTGCGGCTGGCGCTGCAGACGCGCGAGCAGCACATCCGGCGCGAAAAGGCAACCAGCAACATCTGCACCGCCCAGGTGCTGCTGGCAGTGATGGCCGGCATGTATGCCGTCTACCACGGCCCGGACGGGCTGCGGAAGATCGCCGAGCGCATTCACCTGCTCACATCCATGCTGGCGCAAGCACTGAAGCGGCTCGGATACCCGACCGGTCCCGAATTCTTCTTCGACACCCTGCGCGTCGAGCTGAAAAGAATCGCACTCGCCGGCATTCTGGATGCCGCCCGAGCGCGCGGCATCAACCTGCGCGTCATCGACGGCAATGCCGTCGGCATCAGCCTGGATGAAACCGTCACCATCGAAGATCTGCAGGATTTGATTGCGGTCTTCGGGCAGGAGCTGCCGGTGGTGGAGATCGAGAAAATCGCTCAGAATCTAGATGCTTCCATTCCGGAGTTTTGGGCGCGGACCAGCCCTTATTTGACTCAGCCGGTTTTCAACCGCTTCCACTCCGAGACCGAGCTGCTGCGCTATACCCGCCGCCTCGAGGCGAGGGACCTGTCCCTGACCGCTTCGATGATTCCGCTGGGTTCCTGCACCATGAAACTCAACGCGACGGCGGAGATGTATCCTGTGAGCTGGCCCGAATTCGGCAGGATCCATCCATTCGCGCCGCTGGATCAGACCGGGGGATATCAGGAGCTGTTTCGGCAGCTCGAGTCTTCCTTGACCGAAATCACCGGCTTCGCCGGCGTGTCGTTGCAGCCGAACTCAGGGGCGCAGGGGGAATTCGCCGGCCTGATGGTGATTCGCAAGTACTTGGAGAGCCAGGGCCAGGGACACCGCAACGTGTGTCTCATCCCCCATTCGGCGCACGGGACCAATCCCGCAAGCGCAGTCATGGCCGGATTCAAGGTAATCGTCGTCGACTGCGATGAGATGGGCAACATCGACGTTGCCGACCTGAAGTCAAAAGCCGGGGCACACGCCCGTGATTTGGGCGCGCTCATGATCACCTATCCCTCCACTCACGGTGTGTTCGAGGAAGGTGTCCGGGAAATCTGCGCGATCGTGCACTCGAATGGCGGCCAGGTGTACATGGACGGCGCAAATATGAATGCCCAGGTCGGCCTGTGCCGGCCCGGCGACATCGGCGCGGACGTTTGCCACCTCAATCTCCACAAGACTTTCTCGATCCCTCACGGAGGGGGCGGGCCGGGAGTTGGCCCGATTGCAGCGGCGCGCCACCTGGTTCCCTTTCTTCCGAGCCATCCGGTAGTCCCGGTCGGTGGTAAAGACGGCATCGGTCCGATATCGGCGGCGCCGTACGGGAGCCCGTCGATCCTGCCCATTTCATGGATTTATATCGCCATGATGGGCGCCGAGGGTCTCAAGGAAGCCACCCGCTATGCAATCCTGAACGCGAACTACATCGCGAAAAAACTGGATCCCTATTACCCGGTAGTCTACAAGGGAAAACACGGAATGATCGCTCACGAGTGCATCCTGGACCTGCGACCGCTGAAAAAGAGCGCCGGGATCGAGGTGGACGACGTCGCCAAGCGCCTGATGGACTATGGATTCCACGCCCCGACGGTTTCATTTCCAGTGGCCGGCACCATGATGGTGGAGCCCACGGAAAGCGAATCGAAGGAAGAACTGGACCGCTTCTGCGACGCGATGATCGCAATCCGGAAGGAAATCGAGGCGATTGAACAGGGGCAAATGGATCCGAAGGACAACCCGCTCAAAAATGCGCCGCATACCGCGAAGGCGCTGCTCGCGGAACCGTGGACCCATCCCTATAGCCGGCTCGAAGCCGCCTATCCGGCCGCGGCGACACGCGAAAACAAGTTCTGGACGGTGGTGGGCAGGGTCGACAATGTGTATGGCGACCGCCACCTCGTCTGTAAGATCGCTCCCCGTTGATTTTCGTGTTTGATCGTGGCGTCACCTTTTTTCGCGATTCTCAACAGGAACCGGCAGGATACGGACGTGGGTGCCCAGCCTGATGGATCAGCTGCCCGCGAGCTCCTGCAGATACTCCTCATACTCTTCGGCGCTGAGCATCTCCCTGAGCTCATCTGGATTGGAAATACGGAGCTTGATCATCCAGGCATTCTGATGCGGCGACTGGTTGACCATCTCCGGATTATCTTCGAGCTTCTGGTTCACTTCAATGACCTCGCCGCTCACCGGGCTGAAAACCTCCGATACCGCCTTCACCGATTCGACGGAACCGAATGGCTCGGACGCCTCAAAAGTGTCTCCGGTTTCAGGAAGATCTACGTAGACTACATCCCCGAGTTCGCGCTGGGCGTAATCAGTGATGCCAATCGTTCCCACATTTCCATCAACGTGAATCCACTCGTGGTCCTTGGTGTACAGGTTTTCCTCCGGGTACATTGAATAGACCTCCGTATGCAATTGCAAGGGGCTTTGGTTCGCAGCCGCACTCGATCCTGATTTCGGGCGGCTGCCGCCGATTCACAACACCGACACCCTCGCGCAAGGAGGAGCACTGTCGGCTGCATCTGTTGTTGCCGCACATCCTTCCACGGGAGAGTGAAACTCAAGCGGAATCTAACATTCTTGGAAAACGGAGTCAAGTTCAATATCCTTCCGAAAACAGTGGGAAATACTAGACTTACGGCTGCATGCCATCAGTGTTTCGTCCGGTCGGGAGTGATCATCCGAAGAGCCGCGCACGGCTGCCTTTTTTGCCTGCGGAATGCGCCTGGAAACGGCGGTCTGCCGCTGCCCGTCCACGTGCATCCGTCGAATGGATCATGCTTCATGACATTCGAAGGAGGTCCGGCAGCATGCCGCCTTATGCGGCGCCGGGACGATGGCCAAAGCGGCGCATCGGGGCCGCGCTCCAGAGCAGTCAGCGAACTTCTTTGAGATTCTTTGAGCCCTTCGAGCCGTCGAGGTGAGTTTTCAAAGATCACCTCAAAGCCTCAAAGAGCTCGAAGAATCTCAAAGCACTTCATGTCGGTTGCAGCTCGCAGCCCTAAGAGTTTCTTTTCCCGCCGAGGCGGCAGAGCCTTTTCGAGCCTCACCGCCTGAGGCGGTGGATCACCGGAAGGATTTATTGGAACTCCCATAGAGTGCTGGAGTATAAATATGCGGTTACATGATAAATCGAACCGCCGTCCTCCTGTGCGCCCTTCTTTGGGCAGGTCCCCGCCTTTTTTCCCAGGCACCCGCCCCGCCGACAATCCGCAAGATCGAAGTGCGGGGAAACGTGCGTGTCCCGACAGCGACAATCCTCCACTACATTTCCGCCGCACCGGAAAAACCTTACAACGAGGCTCAGGTGCGGAGCGATTTGCGCCGCTTATACGATGTCGGAATGTTCCAAAGAGTGGACATTCAAACCAGGGACGCGGAGCCGGGGCAGATCGATTTGATCTATGAGGTGAGGGAGCAACCGGTCGTCTCCGAATTTCTCATCGAAGGCCTGGGGCAGGCGGAGCAGGAGCAGATTCAGCACCAATTGAAGCAGGAAAAGCTCGAAGTGCAGCCGTGGACCCCTTTCCGGCCGGGAGCGGTGAATAAGACGGCCAGCTTTATCCGCGCCTATCTGCGCACGCACAAGCATCCCCTTTCGGAGGTGCGCATCCTGACGGAGGATGAGCGCCCGGGCACAATCCGCATCAGGCTCGCCGTGCAGGCCGGTCCCGAATTGGACGTCGGAGAGGTTCAATTCAGCGGCAATCATTCAATCCCCGTGCGCCAATTGGCCGCGCAGCTGAAATTCATGCATTCCGCTCCGTTCTTCATGCCATGGGCAAGCGGCATGGTCATGGCGGAAACGACCGCTGCCGATCTCGAGAATCTCAGGCGCTATTACATGTCGAAGGGCTTTGCCGCGGCGCGGATCGGCAAGCCGGAGATCGTTGTGCGCGATTTTCCGCGGCCCTACCGCATTCCTCTGCCGAAAATCAACGGCCCAAAGCAGAAGCTGTCGGTGCTGATCCCGGTGGTCGAGGGCCCTGTATACAGGCTGGAATCGGTGAAAAGCGAAGGCGGTTCCCAGATCGCGGCGGCGGAAATGGGCGCGCTTCTTGCAAAGATACCGGCGCCCAGCCGCTATGACTATTCGCTTCTGGACTCCACCCGCCAGAAAATGGTGGATGCATTGGGCCATTATGGCTATGCCCTTGCCCAGGTCGAACTCGCGCAAGACATCAATGACACCGAACACACCGTGGCGGCCGTGTACCGGATCCGCCCGGGAAATCCGGTCGCGATCGGAAAAATCAAATTTGACGGCAACACCAGGGTGCGGGACAGATTTCTGCGCCGTGAACTGGTGCCGCGCGAAGGCGACGTATTCGACTCGGCCAAACTTGACAGGAGCATTCAGCGGCTCAACCGCGTGGGCATTGTTCAGGAGATCCGGCGCGCCGATGTTTCCCTTGAAATGAACGACACGACGCAGCAGCTCGACATAACTTTCAAGGTGAGGGAAAAGGAGCGGCAGGGAATCTATGGCACGGGCGGAACCGGGGGCATCGGCGGCGGGTATCTGGGCGTGCTTTACACGGCGTTCGACCTGCTCGGACTGGGCGAATCCCTGTCCTTGCAGGTGGACGGCGGCGCGTCCCAACGCAACGCCTTGCTCAATATCGTCGGCACCCGATTCCTCGGACTCCCGTTCACCTTGGGGCTTTCGGTATTTCACCGGTTGACCAATTTCAATATCGCCAGCATCGTGCCGGATGCCGCCGACCTGGTCCACCTGCTGAAACATCGCACCACCGGGGCCGGCCTCTCCGGCGCATATCCGATATCCTCGAAAGTGCAGGTCGGCGTAGCTGCACAGTTCGAGAAACTGTCACTTACCGAAACAGCCGTCGGCGGCGGGGTTGCGCAGAGAAAGGTCCAGAACCGGACGGAGCTTTCGCCCAACTTCGTGTTCGATTCCACCCAAGGGACCGGGCCTGGCATCCGGGGCCCGCGCTTTGCTTTTACGACCTCATGGGCAGGCACAACCCTGCTGCGGTCCGTCGACTCGACGGCACAGTCCTTCCGGTTCTCCGAGTATTTCGGCGACCCGATTACCGGCGGCAGGAATTCCTTCGCATTCCGCATCCAGGCGGCGGCCATGCGTCCGCGCAACGGTGTGGCTCTAACCCTGGACCGGCGATTTTATCCCGGCGACGAAATCGTGCGCGGCTTCAATCGTGGCGGTCTGACTCCCTGGGCATACGGCACCGGCACAAACAGGCCGGCGCCTGTCGGAGCAGATACCGTCTTCGGGATTTCGATGGAATACCGCATCCCGATTCAGGGGCCGGTCAGCGCGGCGGCATTCATAGACCTGGGATGGAGCGCACTGTCGAGGAACCATGTCGATCAGGACACGGGCTCGCGGCTGATCAACGAGACCAACCGGATCCTTCGGGCCTCCGTGGGGGGTGAGTTCCGCGTGCAGCTGCCGGTCATCCGGCAGCCGGGGCGATTCATATTCTCGTGGAATCCACTGCGGCTCGGCTCCCTTTTGCAGGGAAAGAGCGGGCTCCTGCAACTGGCGGATCCGCGCCGCACTTTCCATTTCGCCCTGGGGGACCGGTTTTAGCCCGGATCATTCGTGAAACCACGGGTTCCCGGATTGACACGGAAAAGCAAAAGCTCAGCGCAGAGCTCTTGCGGCGGGGCGTCGTTCATTGAAATCAGAAACTGATAATAATGAACCACAGAGGCGCAGAGACACAGAGATACACAGGAATGCCGAGCCCCGCCCGGGGGCGCCTACGGCCGCCATTCTCGTCCGGGAGCAGCGGAAAAGCCGTGAGCCATATCTGGAATTCTGCGTGCATCCTCCGGCTTTTCCGCTGCTCCCGGACGAGAATGGCGCAACGCGAAGCGTCGGCCCCCGGGCGTATGCGCGTGTTGCCACCTCTGTGTTCTCTGTGTCTCTGTGGTTCAAAAACGGTGGCACTCAAACAGGGAAGTTTCCGGAAAGAGCACAGAGAAGAAACCTGAGGACGCAGAGATTGCCATAGGTTCTCTGCGTCCTCTGCGCTGAAATATTGAGCCTGATAGAATGGGTGTTCCCTGTCCGTGCCGAAGTCCAGGTGGGTGAAGGGTATTTCCAGCGTCTCGCGACAGATACTAGAAACCGGCGAGCAGCTTTGCCTTCTGCTCTTCAATGTCATCGCCGTCGAAGCAGTAGCCGATCTTCAGGAAGTTCTGCCTGAACCTGGCAACATCATCCGCCACATTCCTGCCCCTGACGGCCTCCGCAAACAGCGGCGCCAGAGCGCGGAAATCCTCTTCCTTCATTCCGAACCTCGTCATTTCCGAGACGCCGATCCGGAGCCCCGAGCTGGCAGTGAAGCTCTCGTCGCTCGGGATCGCCTGGTAGTTCACAATGATGTTGTTACGCTCGAGATTCCGGGCGACATCGCAGCCGTGCGCATAGCCGACTTTGACGATCACCTGGTGGGTCTCGGTGTAACGGATGGCCGGATCTCCCTGGACATCCAGCCCCTGCTCTTTGAGGGCGCACGCCAGGGCCTTGGCGTTGGCGATGACCTGTGGCTGATATTCATTCTTGAAGGCATTCATCTCGATCGCCGACAGAAGCAATCCCAGAAGAGTGCCCAGGTGATGATTGCTTGTCATGCCCGGGAAGGCGCGCCGGCGAACAGCATTCCACAGCTCGAACTCAGGCGTATTCTCCCGGAAGTTCATTCCGACGACGCCGCGCTGCGTACCGAAGAAGGTCTTGTGGCTGGATCCGGTGACCACGTCGGCGCCTTCCTTGAATGGCTCCTGGAAGTGCGGCCCGATCAGTCCGAGAACGTGAGCCATGTCATACATGATGATCGGCCGCTCTTTGCGGTCCTGCACCAGCTTTCTGATCTCCGCCACCGGCTCGCGGTGGATCACCATGCTCTTGCCGAAGATGATGATCTCCGGATTCACCTGTTCCAGAATGCGTGCCGTTTCCTTCAGATCGATTCGATATGGATTGTCCTGGCGCACCGGGAAGTTCACGACCGCGAATCTCTCCGTAACGGGATCCTTTGCGATGTAATCGCGCAGCGCGCCCATCGGCTGTGCGCTCAGGTGACCGCCATAAGTAATGTGATTGTTCATTGCCAGGCGGATGCGGCCGGGTTCGGCACGCCGGTCCACGCGATTCCGCCAGTCGACCATGGCGCTGAACACGGTCATGTTGGCCATCTGGCCGCTGATGGCGCGCACTTCCACGAGCCGGCAGCCCATGAAGTCTGCCATTTCGGCAATCAGCCGGTCCTCGACCCAGGCGATAAAATCGGTGCCCTGGTAATAAAAGACCTCCTGGTCGAGGAATGCCGGGAATTCCCTGTGTTCGGCGTAACGTCCGACGGGGTCCGAAACCTGGAGCAGGCGGACAAGCGGAGACGGCGTCATTTCGGACGGGATCAGATTGATGCACCGATGCTGACGCCACTCGTGGTTGTCGATCGCTTTATGCAGCAGCAGCTTCGCTTTTTTATAACCTTCGCCGACCGCAGGCTCCCGTTCTGGCTTGCGCCAGGTGGCCGGGATGGGCCGGAAGTACGGAGGCGCTTCCGACTTGCCGTGCCACAAAACGATGCGCGCCTTCATGCGGCGGTCGCGCACAACCACTTCAAGCTCCTGCTCGGGCATCAGGGCAGCGTCCACCAGGCCCATCGCGACCGCCCGCCGTTCAGTCAAATCGGCAATCTTCATCGTGGCGCCTTCGCCTTCAAACTTCCAGTGGGGCGCAGCCGTGCCGCTGGTGATCACGCCGACCTTCTTTTCGCCGATAAAGATCGCATCTCCCTGGCGCGCGATGCCTCTGTCGACAATGGCGATCGGCTGGATCCGCCCGGGGAGCGCTTCCGAAGGCTCATAGGTTCCTTCCAGCAGCTTCTTGACCTCTTCGAACTGGCGGGCGAGCGCGTTTCGTCCGATGAAGGCCCCCTTGCGTTCCGAGAAGCTGACCGCGATGCCCGTCAATGGGAAAGCATAGGCGGGTATTTCTTTGCCTTCCGGGTCGAATCCGAATTCATGACCGTAAAGCGGTAAAAAACCCTCCAGACGGAGCGTGTCCCTGCCGCCGAGTCCCACGGGCACAACGCCCCGGCTCTTGCCGGCATCGTAAAGCCTCGACCAGATGAGGACCGAACGATCCGCGGGAACAAACAGTTCGAAGCAGACAGGTTCAGCCGTGTACCCCGTGCGGCTGATCAGGATTTCCGTGCCGGCGATGGTCGCCTGGGAGAGAGAATTGCGGAATGGTTTCGGCAGTACGCCGTTTTCTACCAACTCTTCCAGGATCTGGCCGGCCAGCGGGCCCTGGAAGGCAATCATGGCCAGCTTCGCAGTGTGATTTTCGATCACCAAGCCGGGAAAGTTGCGGGTCTGTTCCTCGAAATGGCGCCAGTCCTTTTCCGCGTTGGATGCGTTCACCACCAGCAGATAGTCGGTTTCTCCGAAACGATAAAGATAAGCGTCATCGACGAGTCCGCCGTTCTCATTCGGCACCAGCGTGTACTGCGCCTGCCAGGGTTCGAGTGCTTCCGCATTGTTCGACAGCACATGCTGGAGAAAAGGGATCACGTTGGCGCCCTTGAAGCGGAACCGGCCCATGTGACTGACATCGAACAGGCCGCCGAATTTTCTGGTTGCCAGGTGCTCCTGAAGAATGCCGGTTTCGTACTGCACGGGCATGTCCCAGCCGCCGAAATCCACCATCTTCGCACCATGATCGCGGTGCCACTGGTTCAAGGGGGTCCTCTTGAGATTGCTCGCCGTCACGTTGTTATCTCCTCTTCGAATGAATAGGGCTTCCGGAATCAATGCTGCCGGCCGCATTGCCGGCAGGATGAATCCGTAATGATCGACCCGAAACTCAGTCTGTGCAATAGGAAAATACAGTAGACAGGAGACGGGAGGCACGGATGGGTGCTAAGCCCGTTATGTGCTGCGTTATGAGAATTTTGTTCTCGTTATAAGCAAGAACTGCGATTCAGGCAGTGGGCATTGCACGCATGATGGGATAGCGAACAGAGCCGCGAGCGTCAGCGAGCGGATATCCCAGCCCCGCGAGCGTCAGCGAGCGGATTTCTGCAATCCTTGCCGCCGCATTGGACCCGAGTTGTTTGACCTTCAAATATCCGCTTGCTGACGCGCGCGGCTCTGCATCCTGCCAATAATTTCTTTCCCGAAGCTCACTTTTGTGCCAATGTTTTCCGTTCAGAAAGAAGACAGGAGTCAGAAGACAGCATAAAGGACACAGTAGGCCAAAAAAACGGCAGCTCGCCTGAGGATGAGAACGCGGCGCTCCTGCGTTCATCGCTATCCTGCACATGGCCAGATCCGCGGCATCGGCAGGCACGTTTTTCTATTGTCTCCTGTCTACTGTCTCCCTCCGGGAGTGGTTGTGACTCTGCCTGCATCCGTGTCCGCATTGCGTCAGATTTTCATGTTCTGGCTGCCTCTGGCGGCCAGCTGGCTGCTGATGGGCGCCGAGGTACCCGTGCTGCAGGCGGCCATAGCCAGGCTGGCCAATATGGAGACTCAGCTTGCTGCGTTCGGCATTGTCATGAGCCTGGAGATTGCCATCGAGAGCCCCGTGATCATGCTCCTTGCCACCAGCACGGCGCTTTCCACCAGTGCCTGCAACTACCTTACCTTGCGGCGGTTCATGATCTGGATTAATTCCATGGCAACCGTCGCCGCCGTTCTGCTCGCCTATACGCCGCTCTACGACTTCATCGTACGTTTCCTCATGCATATCCCGTCCAATATCGCCGACGCCGCCCAGCCCGGCATGAAGATCATGATATTGTGGACCGCAGCCATAGGGCTGCGCCGTTTCTACCAAGGAGTCATGATTCGCAGCGGGAAAACGCGCTCCATCGGCTACGGCACAGCCGCGCGGCTGCTGGGTTCGGGAGGGACCGGGATCCTGCTGGCGCTCCTCAGCGGCTTGCCCGGAGTTCATGTCGGCAGCATCGCCCTGATGGCCGGCGTGCTGACGGAGGCAGGATTCATAGCCTGGGCGGTGCGCCCGACGGTGCGCCGGGTGCTGGCAAACCGGGAAGAAGGAAAGCAGCAATACACCATGCTTGATGTCCTGCGCTATCATGCGCCGCTTGCGGCGACGTCGCTGCTCACCTTGTTGGCGCAACCGGTGGTCGGCGCCGGACTGGCGCGCATGCCCAACCCCGGGGAAAATCTCGCCGCCTGGCCTGTGGTCTGGGGCATCGTGTTTTTGTTCCGCAGCCCGTCCTTTGCATTGCCCGAAGCCGTGATCGCCCTCGTCTCGGAACGCCGGCTGAAGGACGCAGTCCGGATTTTCTGCCGGAGAATCGGCATTGCATGTTCGCTGGCGATGCTGCTGTTTGCGGCTTCTCCTCTGTCGGGCCTTTACCTCCGCCATATCGCCGGGCTGCCGGAAAACCTGTCACGCTTCGTGATGCCGGCGGTGGCCTTGGCCCTGCCTCTGCCTTTCATTAATTCCATTCACAGCCGGCTGAGGGGCCTGCTGATGGCGGCACACTCCACGAAAGTGATTTACCTGGGTATGGGGCTCAACCTGGCGGCAACGGCGCTGCTGATTTTACTGGGCGCCCTGCTCAAGGCTCCGGGCGCACAAACCGCAGTCGTGGCGTTCACGGCGGCATTTATCCTCGAAATCCTGTTCCTGCGCAAAGCCGGCCGCACCGCCCTGGCATCCTGAAACCACGCAAATCCACGCAAATCCGGGACTTCCCACACGTTTACCTATTTCATGGATGGGGGGAAAATAGGTTAACGTGTGGACGTCCCGGATTCCACCAGACCCCACCACAAAGTAATGACAGATGAGTGATAACTGCGATTCATACGGTAGATCGAAGGAAACTGGGACCCTCCCCAATTTCCGGTTTGCAGTTATAAGAATATTTCGCTTAACCGGAGAGCCAGATCGGGCAGAAGCGGGGATGATAACTGGTCGGAATCGCGGTAGATCCCTGCGGTGACGTATCCAGACTCCTTGCAGGTCAGGACTTCCACCGTGGCAGCGTCAGGATCAACGATCCAATATTCATAAATTCCGAATCGGGCGTAGATTTTCCGCTTGATCGTAAGATCCTTATGCCGGGTGTGGGGCGATAGAATCTCGATCACCAGATCGGGCGGGCCGGGAATATTTGCCTCGCCGATGATGGCCAGGCGCTCCTTGCGAACAAAAAGGATGTCGGGCTGGACAACGTTCTCATTCGATAGGAGCACGTCGCATGGTGCGTCCAGGATCTCGCCGAGACCCTTCTCTTCGACCTGGCGGATGAGCGCCATCTCGATCCTTTTGGACACGCGCTGGTGCCGGATATTAGGTGCGGGAACCATGGAAAGCTCTCCGTCGAGGATTTCGTAGCGTTTGTCCTCGGGGAGTTGGAGGTAATCGTGGTAGTTGAATCGAACGTTTGCCTGCTTCATGGTTGCCTTTGACGTTACCACCATCTCCGCCTCAGTTCAACTCTGTCAACCATGAAGTTTCCGCCGGCGCGTTTTTATTTCACGAATTCTTTAAACCGCGGGATGGCAAAAACGAAAACGCCATGGATTCCGGTTGTCTTTCATTCGGGAAAGTGGGTGTCCAGGTCTTTCCGGCCGGAGAATCGGCATTGCATGTTCGCTGGCGATGCTGCTGGTTGTGGCTTCTCCTCTGTCGGGCCTTTACCTCCGCCATATCGCCGGGCTGCCGGAAAACCTGTCACGCTTCGTGATGCCGGCGGTGGTGTTTGCCCTGCCTCTGCCCTTTATTAATTCAATCCACAGCTGGCTGCGGGGCCTGCTGATGGCAGCCCACTCCACGAAGGTGATTTACCTGGGCATGGGCCTCAACCTGGCGGCAACGGCGCTGCTGATCCTGCTCGGCGCCCTGCTCAAGGCTCCGGGCGCACAAACCGCAGTCGTGGCATTCACAGCCGCCTTTATCCTCGAAATCCTGTTCCTGCGCAAAGCCGGCCGCGCCGCCCTGGCATAAATCCGGGACGTCCCACACGTTTACCTGTTTTTCTTCGAATTGCGAAATAGGTGAGCGTGCGGGCCGTTTGGAATTTCACCAGATTTCAACCAGGATGGGGGTGGGACGCTGGCGCGCACCGCGAATACTCCCCGGCGCTGGACGGCATCTACGTTGTCAATGAAAAGGGCGAGATCGTATTCCGGCGCGTGGCGCCCCCCAGCGATGAAGAAGTTGCCCGGATCGTCAAAAACGTCTGCCACCATGTCGGCAGGCTGCTCGAGCGCCGCGGCCTGGGGCCGCAGGCAGCTCCCGAGGAAATCGATACCCTGTGCGGCACAGCCGGCCGTTGCTCGCCGAGCTTTATGGCGCTTCGGTCTCCGGGCGCGTAGCTTTGGGACCACATGCCGGCAGACGCATCGTAAAAGTCGGCGACCCTCTGGAATTTGGGGATTCCGCCGCCCCGTCCATCCCGTACAGTGCGTAAACCGGCCAATAATCGCGTTGCCTCTGCGGCGTGTGGTGTCAGGTCCTGCCCAGCCAGTTTCCAGAAGCGCGCTGCGCTTCCGAGACCGGAAACTGTCAGCACAGGACCTGGCAACCCAGCAATTTTCAGTAGAGGGGATTCACGCGTTCATACCAGGATTTGACGGATGTCAGAGAACCGAGGCTTTCGGAAAAGTCTGACGCGGATACCACACTGGTGCGTGGTTCAAGAATATAGCGACCGGAGCGATTGATATAGCCGTAGGCCGGCATCCCCGCAGAATTCCTGACCGCCACGAGAGCCAGGCCCTCACGGAAATCACCGGCGGTGTCGAATCCGGTCGGCACGATCCATTTGCCGGTTGTATCGATATAGCCCCATTTGTCTCCGGAGCGGACCGCGGCCAGATCTTCAGAAAAGCTCCGGGCTTCGTCGAACTTCGCGGAAATAACCAGTGTGCCTGTCCTGTCAATGAATCCCCAGCCGGGCGACGGAGCCGATGCCGAACCGGCAGGAACTCGCACGGCGGCAAGGTTGCCCGAGAATGACGCGGCATCCTGGAATCCGGGGGGGATCACAAATTGGCCTGACTTGTCGATGAATCCCCATTTTCCGCCATCCGGCTGCCTGAGCTTCACGGCTGCCAGACCGCCGATGAAGTGACTGGCTGCCGCAAATCGTGCCGGAACTGCGTACATCCCCTTTTTATCGATAAAGCCCCACTTGGCCCCTTCCGGCCCGAATGCCATGACAGCTCCTAGCCCCTCGTGGAAGTCCTGGGCGGCGTCAAATCGCGCCTCGATTACCGGTCTCCCGAGCAGATCGATATAACCGAATTCCCCGCCTTGGGCGACCGCAGCCAGATTCTCGGAAAAATCGGAGCCCCATTCATATTTCGGCGGGATCATGAATTCCCCTTTGTGATCGATATACCCGGTTTTGCCGTGATGCACAACCATGGCAACCCCATCGTGGAATTCCCCGGCCGCCGCAAATGTCGGCGGAACAATGACAATGCCTCGCTTGTCGACGAATCCCCACTTGCCGTTTCGCCTAACGGCGGCCAATCCTTCCGAGAAGGAAGAGCATGCGTCGTAGTTCAGGCTCAAGATCCGCGTTCCTTCTTTATTCACGAAGGCGACCTTGGTCGGAGCGCTCAAAATGACAGAAGCCGCCCAGATCAACGCAAGAGTCGCCGTAGCGACGATGGGGAAAAGACGCAACCCATTTTTCCTGCCTGCTACCAAACTGGATTTGCCGTTCATGATGTCACCTCCTGTTGATTTGTGCCTGTTGCTCTAATCCGATGCCACTTTTCAATTACATATTGCAATATATATTTTGCATTTGTCAAGAGAAAAATGACCGTTATAATTTGCATAAAACAAAATATATTTGACTTAGTGGGTTTTTTAGATTACATGTGAGTCTTGCGAGAGGCAATGATGGACATCAACATGCGATTGAAATTGGCGCGGGTCGAAAAGGGAATGTCTCAGCAGGATTTGGCCGACAAAGTCCATGCCACCCGCCAGACCATCGGCCTCATTGAAAAGAACAAATTCAATCCATCGCTCAATTTATGTATCCGGATTGCGAAGGCATTGGACAGAACTTTGGACCAACTGTTTTGGGAGGAAGAAGGCGATGAAAGGTCCGGGGCTTCAAGTTGATGAACGTAGCGCGGGGATCATGCGGAAAATCTGCACGCGGCTATATCTTTTCACCATCGCCGCGCTCTGGCTGGATGTCTGCTGGCGGCAGTTTATCCTCAATCAGCCGCTCAGCGAGTTTCTTGATCTTGCCGTTCTCATGACGGCGAACGTCCTCCTGGCCATCGGCGCCGTCCTTTATTATGGCGGTGTGACCGTGCCGGTCATTCGCACTTCCGCGGTGGCGGCCCTGTATGTCGTATGCGTCACCGTCGGCACCGTGGCCACCATTTATAAATATCGCCCGGTTTCAGCGCGCGAGATTCTGTGGAAACTCGTGCTCATTGCAGCGATCTCCGGCCTGATCGTGGTTTTGTACATCATCGCCGCCTACCTTTCGGCCAGGAAAGCCGCCAGGGAGATCGATGAATAGATTCCAGGCCGGTTTCTCGACCGGGCCTGACCAAAACATGGTGAATAGCGAATCTGCGGTTCGCGGGAGGCGGGCAAGATGTGCAAAATTCCTATCTGGTGCCTCGCTCTGGTAGTTGGCGCAAACACTCTGGCAATTGCCGACGGCTCACAAAAATCTGCGGCTGTTTCCTCCCGAACCGGGGCAGTCCTTAAAGAGGTAAAGGATCCCGAAACTCTCGATCAGGCGGTTCGAAAAATTCAAAAATTGGGGGACGCCGCCGTTGAGGATCTCCTCAGTCTCCTGTCCTCGGAGCAATATGGGCCGGCCGCTTGTGCCGTACTCGAAAAAATCGGGCGACGGGTCGTTCCCCGGCTGATCGGAATTTTGACGTCCGCCGACTCTGTGCGGGCGGCAAAGGCAGCGGAGATCCTCGGAGGGATCGACGACCCGAGAAAATTCGCTCCCCTGTTTGCGGCACTGAAAAATACCGAGTTGGTATCGGCAGCAGTCGAGGCCATTGCCCGTTCCAGGTGGCCGGAAAACCTGTGGACGCCGGCGCGGACTGAAGAAATCATTTGTCTATTGAGAAACAATTCAAGTTATGTTGCGCTCGAGGCGGCAGGTCTTCTCGTCCGAATCGATCAGCCTCTTGCGGCAGCATACCTTATCGACGCTGTCAACGATCCGGTCTCGCCGCTGCAGGAAGTCAGCACGGATGTTTCCAAATTGCTGCGCGACATGGCACACGCGGATGGGTTGAAGCTGGCCGAACGCTTGCTGGCATTCGAATCAGGGTCCATATCCGGCCGTGCTGTAAACAGCATCGCACTGGAAAACAGGCTGCGGCTCGACAGCAACATGCCCGTGCCCGAAATGCCCGCGGCTCTGCTAAAACTGGAGGCCATTCCCGGATTTGGCACGCAAGAAACCTTGGCAGCTCTGATGCAGCGAATTGCTGCCGTCCGGGCATTCGAAGCCATCCCCTGGCTGGTCACACGAGCGGACCGGCTGTTGATGGAAGGGGAAATACCCGCCGGTGAGGCGTTGGCTTTGGCCGTGCTTTCACCCGCGCGGATACGCAGCACAGTGGTAGAGATGAGCGCGGACACTGGCCGCCGGAGCCCGCTCGAGCTTCTTGCGCGGGTGGAGGAACCCAATGCTCCTGCATTACTTGCAGCCCAACTCAAGATACCCAAGGACTCCGAGGAATGGTTCTATATTGCCCAGACGCTTGGGAGGCTTCTGGCAGACAAGCCCGCTGCAGAAATCAGGGCTCTCCTTGAGTCGCACCATGTGCAGGAGGAGCGCATGGTTGCCGTGATCAACGCAAGCCAGGATTCCGCGGCAACCCGGAAGGGACATCCGTCGCGATTTCCTCTCGGAGTGCCAACAGACTATCGAATGCTGAGCGTCGGCCCGGATCCCAATGAGGAGGTCGATCCGATACGAGTGCGTTTGTTGCAGGACAGGCTCGTGACTTCCAACGCCGTGGTCGATGCGTTTGCTAATAACCCTCAGGCTGCTATCCGGGTCTTGGATTCCGCCCCCGCAACCATCGAGCGCGTCTGGGGATTGATCAGGATCAATACCGCTGAAACCACGGATGCTCTCCGTTCACTCATGCATAGCCCGGGACGCTATCAACCGCTGGTAATCCGGGAACTGGGCTTGCGACGTGACCGCAACGCCGTGGCGGGATTAATAAGGTTGCTCGAAGCAAAAAGTGATGTACTCTGCGCCGCTGCCGCGTGTGCGCTCGCGGAGATTTCACCGCCGGAGGCTCTCCCTGATCTGAAACGGCAGCTGCAGCAGAAAGAGAATTTTGCGAAGCGGGATATTTTGGAAGCCATCCTGCGTATTGAAGGTGACAGTGCTGCCCCAAGTCTCTATGGCCTCGCCGCAAACTGGGGCAGCGTGGCGCGCCACCACCTCTATTACCGCATGGCCGCAAGCGGACCGGATGGCGAGGACATTGTTTTGAACGAATTTGCCAAAGCCATACCAAACGGCGATGAAGCCATGTATGCAATGAGAGCCTTGCTGGAAAGCAATCGCCTCAGCGCGGCGCAGGGTCTTGCTCGGATTTTGTTGCAGAATCATGACCGGTTCAAAGGAGAGGGAAACGGGACATCCATTGAAGTAGAACTCATCCCGATGCTGTCGGAAAAATTCCAGGTGCCTGGAATGGTGGATCTGCTTGGGGACCTCGCGGCAAGCTCCGAATTCGAGGCATGGATTGTGCAGGGCCTGGAGCGCCGGCCATCGGAAATCGGAGATAAAATTGTGGTGCAAGCATTGAGCAAAGGGGTAGGCCCTTCCAGATTTAAGGATTATCTTCAGAAGAGGCCCATCCCCGGCCTCGGGCCGATGATCAAAGCCAACTATCTTGCACACGAGAGGAAATCGTGGGACCTGGAAACGCTAATAGGAACGGGATCTGCTGAAGGGCTACAGGTTGTTCATGATCTTATCGCCGAGAGTGGGAACGATCGGGAGCTTAACGCCCGTGTGTTCCGCGATGTCATCCGTGCTCTCCATCTTACCCCAGGCCAAATAGGCTGGGACCTGCTTCCTGACCTGTACGACCGACTTCCTGAAAAGGAGAGGCTCGATTGCATCTACGGCATCCCACACAACAAACCGCATCCGGCTGTAGTGAAATACCTGGTATCTCTGTTGAGCCAAGCGCCCATAGAAACCAAGGATTTCAGGTCGCGGCCCGTTACGGTTGATTTTGCTTCAGCCGCTGCCGTTGCTCTGGAACGCCTCGACGACGCCGGTGCTGTCGCTCAACTAATTACGCATTGGGACAAGCCGGGCATTCGCGAGGGGTCGGTGATGCTGGTAGCACGGCATGGGGGCGCTGATGCAGCCGGCAAGGTAATTGAGATGGTTCGAGGGCGTGACTACACCGCCTGGCGGCGCCTTGACTTCGCACTTGCTGAAATCGCACGGCGCGAGCCCGGCGTGCTTCTGAAAATAGCAGACGACGCCGATGTCGAGGTACGACGCAAGGCCGCCGCGGCGGCCGGCTTGATTTCGGGGCCGGAAGCCGACGAGGCGCTCTTAAAGCTGGCGCGCGACTCCAATCCTTTCGTGCGATCGGAGGCCGTCGCTTCCATGGCTCGCGGGCCGGAATCCTCCTTCAGCGCCGAGATCGTGAACGCCTTGAAGGACGGGGACCTCCTCGTCCGGGAAGAAGCTGCAGTCGCCGCCGGGGCTCTTAAAATCAAGGAAGCCATCCCCGCATCGAGGGCCGAATTACTTTCATTAGAGCCAGGCTTCGGAAATGTGACGCCTTCTCCCGATTCAATTTTGCTATTTCAGTCAGCTGCCGCCTATGCACTTCAATCCATCGGGGGCCGGGCTGCGGAAAGTGCTTTGATCGAGGTTCTTCTGCGACCGGGAGGCTCATATGTAATTCTGCGTGCGGGTGCTCTGAAATCAGCGGCTGCAGTGCCGGTGCTGAAAAAAATCGTAAATGGGCCTGACCTCGAGAAACGCCAAGCCGCGATCCAGGCCCTGGGATGGATTGCAAACGATGCCGCCGCAGCAGCAGCCTGGGATTCCTATGTCGGGTCGCAAAAGTATGTCGGCCGTTTTGAAAAGACTGCGGTCGAAAAGAAATCCAGAATTGCTTCACAACCGCCGGATACCGGCAAGCAAGTAGAACAAGTCACCAAAGTATTGAAAAGACCGCCCATTTACTTTGGAACGGAAAGATTGCGCTTTACTACCGATAATTCTATCCCGGCAGATGAAGGGAAAAGAGCTTTCAAGGCTTTGGATTTCTCATACTATCGCGCCTCCGATGCCAACGTAATCACATGGTCAAACTTTGCAGGCCGGAATGATGTGTTTCAGGAGTTCTGGGACCTGTTCGTTTCCCGTTCGGAAGACGGGGGCGTATCGTGGATGCCGCCTGAAAAGCTCCTGAACCGGCAGGGAGGATTTAGTCATCATCAGTTGATCGTGGACCTAAAGGGGCAGAAGCACCTGATTACCGCATATGGACGGAGATTGTTCGCCGGCAAATGGGATGCCGGCGGCACATACTCGGAGCGGGAGATTGAGGTCGGCAGCCGGAGCAGCCAGGTGATGAAGTTCAATATTATCCGACGGCGTGACGGGACGTATCTGCTGTTTGCTGCCGTGGGCACGCCGGCGCCAAACGACAGCCTGCGCGATATCAGCCAGCTTGTGATGCTTTCTTCGTCTCACGATCTCGAAACCTGGTCAGCTCCTACTGAAATTGCTCCCGTCGAGGAAGGATTGGGCTATTTTACGGTCGACGCCATCCCGGCTGCAGAAGTCGCCGATGGCAGCATCATTGTCGGGGTGGGAAAGAAGCTGTTTCATTCGAAAAACTTCCCTAAAGAATGGGAGCTGGTCTGGGAGGGCGGCAAGGACATGGCCGGCTGGCTTGATGCCGTGACATGTCTGCTCGCAGGAAAGGACGGGCGTATCTACCTGGGATTCCGTGCGTCACGATACGGTTACTGGGATCTGTATCTGACCTGGAGCGACAACATGAAGGTATGGAACGAGCCCCTGTTTACCGATATCCATGATTCCATGGGTGACGCCACCGGCCCAGCCTACGGCCCTCAATTTCTTTTGCAGGACGCAGCCGGCGGCCTGACGGTCGTTCATTATCTCAGCAGCGAAACGTATAAGGACGCCGGGATCGAACCGGGAACCGTGGTCCGCTCCCTGCTGAATATCGAAGCGCTGCGGCGCGACAGCGACCGCGATGGATTGACCGATGCGATCGAAGAACGCCTTCTGACCGATCCGACGAATCCTGATACCGACGGAGACGGCATCGGAGACGCGACCGATCTGAATCCTCTTTCCCCGCCGGGAACCGCGAGCGATAAAGAACGCATTCGCCAGACGGCTTTGGAGCGACTCAATCACTGGCACGAGCAGAAGCCCGACCTGTCGATGCCGGCTCAGTTGATGATCGTCGTCACTGACGGCCCGCAGCGACAGCAGTGCGAAGGTTATCCCGGAATCATCTTGAACCTCTCGGCAAAAGAGCGGGAAGGATTCTGGGAGCGGTTCGGCAGGCTCGGCATCTATACCCAGGAAATCATCATGGTGGACTATCAGGAAGGCGGAAACAAAGCAGTAGTCCATACATTCACAGGCCATGAGGCGTTTTTGATGACCCTTGTGAAGCTCGGGAACGCATGGTTCGTCACCAAGGTGCAATCCACATTCAGGGTTTATTAGCCTGTTGTGCGAAGCCTGGCGAGCCAACCCGCAGTTCTCAACAGATTTCTACTGCGGCGACGGATCCGGGCATGTCTATTGCCTTGCGCTCGGTCGGATTCCGCGCCGTACTGTCAAATACACCTGTGGAATCCTCACGTCGTGCACCTTGCAGCCATGCCCGTCTGCGACGCCCCGCTGCGAATCCTCAAAGCATGATCACCGGAGGGTCGGGAACAGGGCAATTGGGGACGCTCACCTATTTCCGGTATCAGAGCAAAATCACGGAATATATCCTTTCCAGGCCGTGAAGGTTGCAATCGCTCTCCGATCCTGGCAGAAAAGTGACGCCCTGGCCGAACGAGGCGTGCGCTGCCCGGAGGGATATGGGTGACTGTCCCGAATGGCACGAATGCGAGATCTTCCTGCCACCCGCTGGGCTGCCGAGCCATTCCTGGTTCTTCTGTTGCAGGCAATACTGGCGAAGGAATCTTGTGCGCTATAATTATTCTCATATTTGAAGTGACAGTCGTTGCGGTGCATCGATTGGGTTTCAGAGCCGAGGGCAAGGAATCGTCAGTATCATTCTTTCCTGTAAGGGGTGACTCTTGACAAATGACAATCCTGACCTGCGATAGTTCGAAATATTTCCTCCGATGGACGTGGATCCTCGCCGCACTTTTGCCGATGATTGTGGCAGGAGCTTCGGCCGGTCCCGATCAGGAATCCACAGCCCAGTCCGAAAGAGTATTTTTTTCAGTTCTAGATGAAAATGAGCGGCCGGTTCTCGGCTTATCGGCCGACGACTTCGAGCTGCGCATCAACGGCAGGCGATCGGCACTGAGTCATTTTCGTCCAGGGGAGTCGTCCACAGCCAAATCCTGCCCGGTAGTGCTCTGGATCCTGGTCGACAACAATCCTCTAGTCCCATCCGCCGTCATATCAAACCAGGCCGGTGCCGTCGTGGACATTTTTGAGCGCGTGCATCCGGATTCCGCAATCGGCGTCAAGGTGTTCGACGATCGTCTCAAGACGCTGGCGCCCCTGATCCGTGAAGCGGCGGCCGTGAGAAATGCCTTTTTGCAGTTCAGGGAGTACCGGTCCGAGCGGCGCGTTGACGACAAACGCCTGAAAGTTGGCTTAAGTGAAAGCGGCTTGATGGCGAGTCTGGAACTAGCAATCGAGGAGCTCCAGCAATACGTTGCATCGCAATCTTCACTCCGGGAGCGCGTGGTTCTTCGTTCGATACTGATCCTTTCGCCGGCCGATGCGGGCCCCCGTATCAGATACAATTACTTCAGTTATGCCAATCGCGCCGTCTGCAAGCAGGCTGTAGACGCCAATGTATTCCTATACCCGGTGTGCTTTGAGGTTCCCTCCGGCCGGATTCTCCAAAAAACACCATACGGCAAGAAGGATGCGCAGAAACTTGGAGATTACACGGTCGCATACAACGATCCGCGGCTGTTATATGACCGATACTTCGAACTGGCGCGCAAAACCGGAGGCGTGCCGTCATTTTTCGGAGCAATCGCCCCGGGCTTGCATGCGTTGCTGCCGCCCGAAAACATTTCGGATGTCAACCTGCTCACAATGAACATCATCCACATGATTCGAGATTTAAACGGCAAATATTCCTTTGAGGTGCAGAAGCCCGGGAACGGCAAAAAACTGCAACTCGATCTGAAAGCCAGGATGAAGAATGTCAAGGTTATCCTGCTGCGCAGGACTTTGCTCTGATAAACGGATTGCAGCCATGCCCGGCTGCGCCGCCGCAGGGGAAACCTGGTTGGAAATGCGCGGTCTAGGGCAGCAGAGGCGGCGATGAAGCTGTTCGGCAAATCCGTGAGCATCCAAACCCGGCTCGAACTCTGGTGGCTGGCGCACGGCCTGCTCGATATACTGCACGGACGCGCGGAGGAGATCCGGGTGCAGTCTCCCGGCGACCTCGGCAATGGCGTCGAATTCGAACTGCTGCGTGCCGGGGTCCGGGAGCACCACAGCGTCAGAGTCTGGAAACGCTTCGTGAAACCAGGTGACTCTCTCAGTCTTAAACAGCTTAAGGAGCAGATTCGCGCCGCCCGCAGGACGGATAGGACCGGGTCGAAACCTGGCCGCGCGGACAAGATCTTCGTAGTGGCTTCTCCCTATGCGGGTGAGCTCGATCGATGGACCAGAGCGGCGTTGAAATGCAATAAGTGGCCGCCCTTCGACCGGTTGGTCCTGCACGGCGGCGCGAAGCCGGCCCGAGCAGCCGAAGTCCTGGGCTGCAAGTCCGAAGACGAGTGTCTGGATCTGCTGCGTCGCATCTCGGTGCAATACCTCGACGATGAGTCTCTGCGCAGGGAGGTGACCGTTCGTACTGCGTCACTGGTGGATGGAGATGAGCAGGAAGTGATCGGCGAACTCGTCCGCTTCGCCCTGCGGACCACCAAACAGGCTTTGACGGCACAGCATCTGTGCCGGATCCCACGCAGCGGGAGTGGGAAGTGGTTGAGCGCGTGTTGGACGGTCCGCCCAGCGAGGTCTTCATGGCAGCCATCGCGATCTTCGCAAGCAGTGCCCGATGGTTCCAGCTCGCCATCGATTCCGGCGCCATCAAAAGATGGTCACAGAGGTGGGACGACGAGGATTCGTGGTTTGCCTTCCTGGTGTGCAGCGCGGCTTCTGAGTTCCCGGAGGTGGCGAAGACATCCCTGGATTGGCCCGTCTGAGGAGATTCAGGCTGTAGAAAGCTCTCGCACTGGAAAATGCCTAGGAAATTGCAACTATTGAGAATCGCAAAATACAGTGACAAACACCGCACATGGATCAAGACCGCGGTCCCAGGGGCGATCGTCGCTATAATAGGCGAGACTCAGTAGAACTTGCCGACTTCACACTAGAGGCGGGGCTGGGGATGCGATTCTGTGCACATCTGGGCTTGCGGACACGAATGGCCATGGCGGGCAGTGCTGCCTGATAAGGTCCCTATTCATCCAAATCGAAATCTCGTGCCGGGGAAGGAATCGGCAGTGTTCCCGAAGGGGGCGGGAGCGGCGCTTTCCCTTTCTTGAAAAGGCCGCTTCCTCGTATAATGACCTCACCACATAGCATCTCACCGTGACTTGTTGTACGGGAGGCCCGCATGCCCGAGATCGGCCAGATGATTTCGCATTACCGGATTATCGAGAAACTCGGCGCAGGAGGCATGGGAGAGGTCTACCGCGCCGAGGACACCAACCTGAACCGCCATGTTGCCATCAAGGTGCTTCCCGACATCTTCAGCGGCGATCCCGAACGGCTGGCCCGCTTCGAGCGCGAGGCCAAACTGCTGGCGTCGCTGAATCATCCCAACATTGCGTCCATTTACGGCCTGGAGGAAGCTGGAGGGAAGCGTTTCCTGGTACTGGAGCTTGTGGAAGGCGAAACGCTGGCGAAGCGCATCGCGAAAGGGCCATTGCCCGTGGATGAGACGCTGGATGTCTGCCGCCAGATCGCCGAAGGGCTGGAAGCCGCCCACGAGAGAGGCGTCATCCACCGCGATCTGAAGCCTGCCAACATCAAGATCACACCCGAGGGCAAGGTCAAGGTGCTGGACTTCGGGCTGGCGCGTGCCCTCCACGATCAGGCCGCGACCGCGGATCTGTCGCAATCACCCACAATCACCGAGGCGATGACCCGCCCCGGCGTCGTTATGGGCACTGCCGCCTACATGAGCCCGGAGCAGGCCAAAGGCAAGACCGTGGACAAGAGGGCAGACATCTGGGCCTTCGGCTGCGTGCTGTTTGAATGCCTCGTCGGCAAACGCACGTTTGAGGGAGAGACGGTTACCGAAACAATGGCTGCGATACTCATGCGTGATCCCGCTTGGGATTCCTTGCCGCATGTGGTGCCGGAACATGTCAAAAATCTGCTGCATCGCTGCCTTCAGAAAGATGTGAAACGGCGGCTGCGCGATATTGGGGACTCCAGCATGGAGCTAGAGGCTCCCCAACATGAATCGGTCGGCCAGGAAACAACCGCATTTGAACCCCGTCCCGTTCGATGGCTTGCGGCAGGGATTGCCCTCGCCCTCTTTTCGGGCGTGGCGATTGGCGCATGGTTTGTTTGGGGTTTGCAGCCTGACGCATCAGAGCACGTAGCAGGTCCATCCCGCTTTTCCATCTCTTTGGAGGGGGAGAAGCGAACAAATGTAAGAATGGAGTTACCCTCGCTGGTGATCTCTGACGATGGCCGACGTATAGCCTGGGTTGGAGGACAAGGTAGTGAAGCCCAGATTTTCACGCGTACACTTGACGAGCTTGAAATCAGGCCAATTCCAGGGACAAGAAATGTAAAACCGGCTACTCTAAGTTTTTCGCCCGACGGCCAATGGATTTGCTTTCCACGCGGAAATGTTCTTTACAAAATCCCCATTGGCGGTGGTACCCCAACCTCAATCTATACAGCGGAGAATTCCTCCGCAGTATTGTTCGGCCTTGATTGGACAGATGGCGGAATCATTCTGGCAGAATCCGACTCCGGCCTTAAGCGGATATCCCAAGATGGCGGAACCAAAGAGCTTCTGACAAAGCTCGATCGCAATCGGCAGGAGGTCTCTCACGGAGGGCCGAGATTGCTGCCAGGGGGGAGAGCGCTGCTTTTTTATGTATGCGTCGGAAGCTTCGAAAATCGCCATGTCGAAGCGTTGGATTATGCAACAGGCAAGCGAACGCCCGTCATCGATGATGTGGAGCTGGCCCAATACCTGCCGACTGGACACATGATCTTCGCTCGTGGAGGCACATTCTATTCTGCACCTTTCGACTTGCGGAAGATGAGGTTGACAGGTAAGGAATCCTCTCTCCAGATTCCGATTCAGATGGATGTTTTTAGTCGTGCAGGGTTCTGGGATGTATCCGGAAACGGAATCCTCGTGTATGTTCCCTACGATCCTACCATCACAGGTACGCAGTTGGCATGGATCGATTGGGCGGGGAATAGAGAACCTCTCGGTCTGCCCGCTGGAAGCTATGCATCGCCTATGCTTTCGCTGAAGGGTGAGAGCGTTGCGTACAATTATTCTCCGCCGGGTGTCGCGGGATCTGAGATATGGACTTATGAATTCTCCCGGCGCGTCCCGCATCAATTCACTCATATCGGAAAGACCAGTGGGGAGCCGATTTGGCGTCGCGATCGCCCGCGAATCGTATTTGACTCCAATCAGGAGGGGCAATGGAATCTCTATCTTCAGGATCTGGATAAAAAGGGAGCGTCCATTCCCTTACATAAAAGCGAATCCCAAGAGGGGCCGCACTCGTTTTCGCCGGACGGGAAATACCTCCTTTTCACTCAACGCGCGACAAATGATCAGATCGATCTCAAGCTTCTTGACATGGAGCATCCTGAAGCCAGCCCAATTGATCTGGCGGCAAGCCAAAAGCCGGAGTCCTTTGGCCGATTTTGCCCGGTGGACAAAAGGTGGGTAGCCTTCACTGCTGAAGAGGGCGGACGCTTCGAAATATTCGTCAAGGAGTTCATCAGCGAATCGCCGGAGTCCGGGCAGCTTAAACGAGTCTCCCCGGCAGGAGGCGTGGAACCGGTCTGGTCGCCGAAAGGAGACCTTATCTTCTATCGCAATGAGGAGGGCACCAAACTGTTTTCTGTCTCTTTCAAAGCTCAACCGGCTTTGGTGCTAGGTCAAGTTACGGAGGTGCTCACCGGACTCTCTTTGCCACAATTCGAGATTCTTAATGGAGTCACCTCCTACGACATCTCATCCGACGGCAATAAATTCATCATGGTGCTCGAGCCTCAAAACGCAGGCCTGGCAAGCAACCTGGTTGTCGTCCTAAACTGGTTCGAGGAACTCAAGCGCCTCGCCCCCACCGGAAAGAAATAAGCGCGGCAGAATTGCAGCCGGGGAGTCGTCAACATGATCGGAAAAACGCTCGGGCATTATCGGATTGTCGAGAAGATCGGCGCGGGGGGCATGGGTGAAGTCTACCGCGCCCGCGACGTACGGCTGGAGCGGGACGTCGCCGTCAAGGTGCTGCCCGCGCATCTGGCCGAGGATCCGGCGGCACTGGCCCGGTTCGAGCGCGAGGCCAAGGCGGTCGCCGCGCTCTCGCACCCCAACATCCTCGGCATTTTCGATGTCGGCAGCGAGGGCGGGATTGCCTACGCGGTCACCGAGCTGCTCGAGGGGGAGACGCTGCGCGAACGCCTGCAGGAAGGGGCGCTTCCGGTGCGCAGGGCTGTCGACTGCGCCACCCAGATCGCACGCGGCCTGGCCGCCGCTCACGACAAGGGGCTCGTCCACCGCGATCTGAAGCCCGAGAACGTCTTCCTGTTGAAGGACGGGCAGGTCAAGATCCTCGATTTCGGGCTGGCACGGACGGCCACGCCGAAGGGCTCCGAGGAAACCGCAAGCGCCGCATTGACATCTCCAGGCACGGTGGTGGGGACGGCAGGCTACATGTCCCCCGAGCAGGTGCGCGGCCTGGAAGTCGACCATCGATCCGACATCTTCAATTTCGGCCTGATCCTGCACGAGCTGCTGTCGGGCGCACGCGCATTTCACGGCGAGACCTCGGTGGACACGATGCAGGCCATCCTGCGCGCAGATCCGCCGGAGCTGCCGGAGACCGTGCCGGGCGGTCTGCGCCAGATCGTAGCGCATTGCCTGGAGAAGGACCCGGCCAATCGCTTCCAATCGGCACGCGACCTCGGATTCGCTCTGGCGGCGGTTTCCCAAAGCGGCAGCCAGGCCGCGGCGAAGCCTGTGAAGGCGGGAGGATCGCCCTGGCTGCGGCGCGCAGCCGTAGCGCTGGGGCTGGCAGCCATCGTGGTGGCCACAGTCCTCTTAACACGTTGGTTCTCGCCCACGCCCGCGGCGCCGGAATGGAAAGGCACGTTGCTGTACGGGTCTGAGATTGCCTGGGGCCCGCGGATCTCTCCGGATGGAAGCATGCTGGCGTTCCAGGCCATGGTGGATGGGCAATCGCAGGTTGCGGTCATGAAACCTGGTTCGGCTGACTATCGGGTCCTGACGGATAAGAGCGACGCCGGCTTTGTGATAGAGATATGCTGGAACCCTGATGGGAGCCGGATCTACTATGACCGCTTCAACAAAGTACCATCTGGCATCTACAGTGTTCCTGTTACTCTCGGCCCAGAGCAGCCGGAATGCGATAAAGCCATTTGCCCTCAGGTGCTGCCGGACGGCAGCCTGCTGGCCACTCACATCAATGACAGCGGGAAGTACCAAGTATTTAGGTTTTGGCCAACAACCAATGAAAGGAAAAATTTCCCGGTGGAGGTTCTACCACCTGGAAACATGCCGTATCGCGTGTCTCCGGATGGCAAGGAAGCCATAGTGAGCGGAACGTTGATTGATGCAGACCAGCCGGGAGATCGCCATCTCTATGTGATTGAACTGAGCACCGGCCATGTGCGCCGCCTCGTGCCAGAATTACCAAAAGAAGACGAACCCCTTGGCGCTCTGGCTGTGACCCAGGACGCAGTCCTGGCAGTCCACGCATCGGGCGCCTTTAATCGAGTTATTGAAATTCCCAGGGGTGGTGGCGCTCCGGTCAGCACATTACTGTCGCTAACCAAGTCCGTGTGGTTTCTAGACATTGCGCCGGACGGCAGCATTTACCTGGATCAAGGAGAAAGCCCACTGAATTGGCTGCATTTTCCGCTCACGGGCGGCCAGCCGGAAAGGATTGTCCAATTTCCATTTGTTTCGAGCACGGGGTACGTGGCTGCCGGAACGTTTATTGGATCCATGCCTGACGGTAGCGCGGTGCTACCGATTCCTGCCGGTGACAGCACCAGTTTGAGGGTCATTGGGAAAAAAGGGAAGGGAGGGGGTTCGTTGGCCGGCGGTCTGGAGCCGACTGCACCGCCCATAGCGATTGCTGGGACGGATCAGGTCGCGTGCCTGATCGGTGGGGACACGAACCGCGCGATCGCGCTGATCAATACCACCAACAGGAGCATTGCGCAACGGATTCCATTCAACAAAGGAACCGTCACGTCTCTGGCGTCTTCGCCGGATGGAAATATATTATACTGCGCCGCCGACGGCGAGATTTGGCAGATCCCCGTATCAACTGGAATACCGAAACATATTCGGTCAGGCAAGTTCGTCGCCGCAGATCGGGATGGGCGCTATTTGATCGTACAGACGGTCGAAGCAGCCGGGTCGCGCCTGTATCGCGTACCCTTGGATGGTGGTAAGGAAAAGGAAATACTGCTGAACGGACCTTTCGGACTGAATGTACAATGCGGTATCAATAGCCAGGCCCTCAGAGGCAACCGCTTGCTCGTGAGCCTGGCTGTGCCAAACTCGTGGTTTTACGCTCCCGGTTGGGTTGATATCACGACCGGACTCATGACGCGCATTCAACTCGACTACGTCGGCGATATCCAATACCTTGGCTGGACGGACGATGGCCAGGTGGTGGCCGCGGGCCAAGACTTCAGATCGACGCTATGGAAGTTCCAGCCGCAAAGACGCAAAGACTGACCGGCTGTGCTGAGGCAGACTCGGATTATTTCATGATTCCTATGGATTGCGTGCATTAGCTGACGACTTTGGGAGGGCTTCTTCCCATGATCGGACAAACCGTTTCGCACTACAAAATCCTGGAAAAGCTGGGCGAGGGCGGGATGGGGGTCGTGTACAAGGCACACGACACCAAACTCGACCGCGAAGTCGCCATCAAAGTTCTGCCCGAAGCCCTTGCGGCGGATCGCGAGCGGTTGGCGCGGTTCGAACGGGAAGCGAGGTTGCTCGCCACGCTGAATCATCCCAACATCGCCGCGATCTATGGGATCGAGGAAGCCGGCGGGAAGCCCTACCTAGTTCTTGAATTGGTTGCGGGCCGGACGCTGGCTGACCAACTACGGGATGGTCCGCTGCCGCCGGCTGAGGCGCTCGACCTCTGCCGCCAGATCGCCGAAGGGCTGGAGGCTGCCCACGAAAAAGGCATTATCCACCGCGACCTGAAGCCGGCCAACATCAAGATTACGCCGGAGGGCAAGGCCAAGATCCTCGATTTCGGGCTGGCGAAGGCGTATCAGGGTGAGACGGCTCCTGTAGATGCATCGAAGTCCCCAACGCTTTCGGAGCAGATGACGCGTGTCGGAGTGATTCTCGGCACCGCGGCTTACATGAGCCCGGAGCAGGCCAAAGGCAAAACGGTCGATAAGCGCACCGACATCTGGGCCTTCGGCTGCGTCCTGTACGAGATGCTGGCGGGACGGGGCGCCTTCGCCGCCGAGTCGGTCACCGAGACGCTGGCGGCTATCACGCGCGACGAGCCGGACTGGAGCGCATTGCCGGCAACGACGCCCGTGAGTGTGCGGCAGCTGCTCGACCGGTGCCTGCGCAAGGATCCGCGCCAGCGGCTGCGCGATATCGGCGACATACGCCTGGTGCTCGATGAGGTGGCGGGAGCCAGTGGCATAAGGCCGTCTTCAGGCACTACCTTTGGGGAGATTTCTCCAGCGCGCGTTGGCGCTCGAGTCTGGCGCGTAGCACACTGGATAATTACAGTCGCATGCCTTCTGCTGCTTGCGTACATCAGCGTGGCACTGCTGACGGGCGGGTGGTCGACATCGCCGCGCGTGATGCGCCTGTCGCTAACCCATCCTCTCGGAGGGCGCGCGGATATGGCTGCCATTTCACCGAATGGCCGGCGCGTTGTGTATGCGGCGCCGCCTGAGGGGGGAGGTGAGCCGCTGTTGTGGGTGCGCGACCTGGACAGTTTCGAGCCTCGTCATCTCGCCGGCACGGAGGGCGCCCTCCACCCTTTCTGGTCGCCCGACTCACAGTGGGTGGGATTCGGAACCGGTGCTGCTCTTAAGAAGGTGAATGTGGAAAGCGGTGCGGTGCAGGAAATCGGGAAATTGACCACCGATATGTTTTATGGCGGCACCTGGTCGAAAGATGGCACGATCGTCGCTTGTATGTCTGACATCCTTACCCCTCTTTTACGCATATCCTCCGCAGGGGATGGCCAGTTCGAGCCGGCAACGAGTTTCAAGGCGCCGGGAGTGACGCATCTCTGGCCGAGCTTCCTCCCCGATGGCCGGCATTTTCTCTTCCTGGCCAAAGACTATACCCGGTCGGCTGAGACGAGCCAGGGCGGCATCTATGTCGGGTCGCTCGACACTCGCGAGGATCGTTCCTTGCTGCCCGAGCACTCAAACGCTGTGTTTGCACCGCCCGGATATCTGATTTTTCAGCGCAACGGCAAACTGATGGCCGCGGCCTTTGATCCCACGACCCTGGCTGAGCCCGGCAACGCCCAATCCTTGAACGAACAGGTAGACATCGATGCCAGCATGCGCAACGTCGCTCTCTCGGCAGCAAAGGACGGAACAGTCGTCGTTGGCAGTGGCGGTATCCATGCTCTCAAACGCCGGCTTGTTTGGGTGGATCGTAACCGCACGGATGGGGAAGCGGTGGGCAAGCCCGATTACTATTCATTATCGCTTTCACTATCCCCAAATGGCCGCACGGCCGCCGTCGGCATCGAGGATCTGGAGGCTGCATCACCCGATATCTGGCTGCTCGACAGCCAGACCGGTGCAGGGAGCCGATTTACCACATCACCGGCATGGGATGGTTGGCCGCGCTGGTCACCCAAGGGGACTCTCATTGCCTTCGCGACCAACGAGAACGGGTGGGACGATGTGTATGTGGGTGACATTCAAGGAGGCAAAGCCCAGCCGGTGACCTCAACCCCGAACGCATGTGAGCAGCCAACCTCGTGGTCGCCAGACGAAAAGTACCTGCTCATCCAAACCTATGGCTCTACCTCATCGAACGGGCAGAAATTCAACTCATGGGACGCAAACCTGTCTTACTGGTCCTGGTCAGAAAAGGTACTCAAGCCTTTCCTTACATCGCCCTCTGCATCGGAGTCTCGCGGCATTTTCTCGCCGGATGGGCGCTTCGTTGCATACACTTCCAACAAGACTGGCCGCGACGAAGTGTGGGTGACGCCTTTCGAAAAACCACTAGAGGAGGAAGGGTGGCAAATCACCTTTGAAGGGGCCAAGGGGATAAGCTGGCGTAAGGACGGGCATGAGATCCTGGTGGCAACTCTGGCCGGCAATCTGGTGGGGGTGCCGGTGTCTCCTGATACCGGACGCCGCGTGGGCTCTGGCTCGGACCCGGTTCTGGTACCTGGTTTGGGGAGCGATGCCCCCCATGCGGCTGCAAACGCAGATCACACCCGATTCCTCGTCAAGATCCCTGTCGATGCAGGCGTGCGCGCGAGCGAGGTCCGTATCCTCTTCGGCTGGGCGGAAGCCCTCCGCCAGGGGCAACTCCCCTGGCGTCGTTAGTGACAGAGAGACACTGGCGTGCTGACTATCCTGTGCAACATTATTTGCCAGGGATGCCGACGGCTCTCCCTCTTCATGCTTCATGAAGCAAAAACGTGGATTCGCAATCCTGATGCGGTTCGTGGTGGAACACAATAAGGGGACACTATAACCAGGTACGCAATAATTTTGCGATCGCCCAAGCGGCGATGAATCGCCGCACTCCAAACGGCTTGCCGTACTTCAACTTCGTAATCCGGGTTTATAGCACGGGAGACCATCCCTGGACCTGCAATAACTGCTTGAACCTGCATCCATACAGAGTATTGGTGACACACAGGCCGTGTGCAGGACTTTTATTGCTGTGAGCATGACGAGACGATGAAAATAGGATAGCGTTTCCTTTTTCTGTGGTAGCGCCCCCGGTTTTTGTGCGGACCCGCCGCGCTATTTCCCGACGCCGTTCGTGTTTGCTTTGAAGTGATCCTCGATCCAGCCAATCCAGCGCGTCTGCACGTCTCGCTGCCGGACCGGATCCTGCGCGTTGTGCCCATAGATGGGATAGGCGAAGAACCGCGTTTCGACGCCTGCGTCGCGCAGCGCATGGAAGAGCTTGTACGACTGTGTGATCGTCACGCGATAGTCGCCAACGTTCGACAGGATCAGCGTTGGCGTCTTCATATTCGCAGCGTAGGTGATGGGCGACTGTGCGCGCACGCGCTCCATCGCCTGTGGATTCAACCACGGCGAGTTCTGGCCGCGCCCGCCGGCGCCGTCACTGAACGTCTGCTGGTCGAGCTGATCGGTCACCGCCGCGCCCGCCACCGCGCACTTCCAGATCGAGTAGTGCCCGATCATCCAGGTCGTCATGTAGCCACCGTACGACCAGCCGGACACGGCGATGCGGCTCTCATCGACCTGGACCTTCGCCTTCACCGCCTCGATGCCGGCCATGACGTCGCGGCCCGGGCCTTCACCCGCGTCGTTTGAGATGGCGCCCTGGTACGCGCGCCCAAGGTTGTCGCTTCCGCGGTAGTTGGGCTGGAACACAAGCCAGCCTTTGGCCGCCATCAGATGCGCCTGTGCCGAGAAACTCATGAGCGAGGCCGCGCGCGGCCCGCCGTGAATCACAAGCACGAGCGGGTACTTCTGCGATGGATTGAAGTCCGGCGGATACGTCAGCAGGCCATTCTCGTTGAATTTGTCGTTGGTCCATTCGATGGCCTCGGTCTTGCCGAGCGGGATCGCCGCGATCTCGTCGTTAACCTTGGTGAGTGCCTTCGGTCTCACATCGGGTGAGGCCATGTAGTACAGCTCGGCCGGGTGCATCGGCATGCTGCCGGCGAACGCGATCGCGCCGGTCCTGCTGACCGCCATGTCCACGAAGTACGACGAGCTCGGGCTTACGCCGGCCAAATCGAGCTTCATCGCGGCGCCCTCGATCGGTAACTGCCAGAGGGACACCTGGGTGGTGTCGTTGCCGCCGACGATGATCGACTTGCCGTCGGGCATCCAGAGAGCGCGCGCGAGCCCCCGGTCGATGGCCTGCCCGAGGCTTTTCGCCTGGCCACCCGCCACGGGCGTGACCGACACACTGCCGCCCGCCAGAGTCAGGAGCTGGTCGCCCTGCAGCGAGTACACGGGGAAGTTGCCGTTGGCATTGAGTGGTGTGATTGTGCCGTCACTGATCTTCACGGCCTGCACGCCGCCTCCGCCGCCCGCGCCGCGGCCCGCACCGGGCGGCTGCTGGCCGACCCCACGGCCCGTGTCCGCGCCCGTGCCGCGTGCGCCGCCCGTCCGGTTGAACACGACGGCGGTCCCATCCGGCGTCCAGGTGATCATCGACGACGGCGCACCCGGCGGACGGGCGACCGGCAGCGTCCACGTCCCGGACGTCAGCCGCTTCGAAGGCCCGCCGGCGGACGGCATGATCCAGACATGGGTCGGCGTCTGCGCCGCGTTCGCCAGGAAGTTGTCGTTCATCTGCACTTCAAACGAGTCGTTGAAGCGCTCCCAACCCGGCTTCTTCTCGGGTTCGTCGGCCGTGGCAAACGCGATCGTTTTGCCGTCGGGCGACCACGCGAACTGCTGCACACCCCTGGGTGCCGTCGTAAGCTGCTTGTCCCTCCCGCCTTGGCTCGAGACCACGAACACCTGAGGACGGGCCTCACTGCCGGTGCGGACCGTCGCGAGGAAGGCAATGCGCTGCCCGTCGGGCGACCAGCGCGGGAAGCTCATGCTGATCCGCGTGGACGCCTCGACGAGCTGCATCTTCTGTGTGGCGATGTCCACACGGTAAATGGCCGCCGCATACCGGTTCTCGTCGAGCACCGGCTTCGAAATAAGAACCGCGATCGACTTGCCGTCCGGCGAAAACTGCGGGTCGGCGACGCGGGTGACACGCGAAAAGTCGTCCAGGCCAAACCGGCGCGCCGTGCCGGTCTGGGCCATCAGCCCGGCCACCAGCGCCCCAACCATTGCAACGGTGATCAGTGCCTTCTTCATCCTTAAATCCCCCCATGCCCAGAGGAACCGGCGGCCGTCCACGTCCGACACGGCAAACAACGGGCAAACCTTGAAGCCGTTCAGCCGCCATTCATTTATAGGCATTTCTATTTGGAAGCACAAGCGGAAAGCGGGGACGGAAGGAAGGCAAGAAGAAATACACGCGGGACAGTCAGCGAGTTGCCACGCTGGAATGGAATGTGGAGAATGTGGAGGAGAATGTGGATACCCATCAAAAAGGCAGGGAACGGGGGGAGTCCACGTTCTTCTGAAAGCACCTCGGATTCTCATGTCATCGCAATACTGGCGCTGGTCGATCCCCATATGGTTTGAGCTGAGCACACATTGTCAACCGCAGCCGGAGCTGTGCCTAAATCTTGCATCCTGAAGGCCGGCTTTGTGTTACGATTCCGTAGAAAGCAATAGAGAACGGCAATAGCTGCGATCGCGGCCCTGAGTCCAAAGCCGAGTGGGTTTACAGTGGGTGACCTTGCTTCTATGGGACCGTCCAATTTCTCGGATCCCGGATTCTGGCTGGCCCTGCTCGTGGGAGCGGGCTTGCTTCTCGCGTTTGCCTATTGGCTGATCACGGGCGCAAGAAAAACCCGTTGAAGAAGGCCGGACTCGCCATGCCTGCGGGCAGTATCCGCGCATTTGGTTTTTGGGGTTGCTCTGCTACAATCTTCACCTCCACAGGGGGTCGCTATGCTCAGGGAAGGACAAGAGGCGCCGGCATTTTCCCTTCTTGATGATCACGGGAACAAGGTCAGCCTCAATACGTAAAAGTGGCAGGGCACGTTACGGAAGTTCTCGAGGCGCTCTGAAGGACGGGGCAGGAGCGGGATCCGCACGTCGATCTTCGGATTTGCCACCGAATCAGCGGTTCGGCCTGCCCCCCCTGGGGAATACCTCATGAAAGCATATCTGGATCTCTTGCGCGATGTTCTGCAGCACGGAATCAACCGAGCGGACAGGACCGGAACCGGCACCCTGAGCGTCTTCGGCCGGCAGATGCGGTTTGACCTCGCCGAGGGTTTCCCGGTCACCACCACCAAACGGCTGTTCCTCAAAGGCGTGATCCACGAGCTGCTGTGGTTCCTGCAGGGAAACACGAATATCGGTTATCTCAATGATCACGGCGTCCATATCTGGGACGAATGGGCGGATGAGAACGGCGAGCTGGGGCCGGTTTACGGCGCCCAGTGGAGGCGTTGGAATGCGGGTGACGGCCGGACGATCGATCAGATTGCCCATCTGATGAAACAGATCCAAACCGATCCCGACAGCCGGCGGCTGATTATCAGCGCATGGAATGTTGGGGAACTTGACGCCATGAAGCTTCCGCCGTGCCATTGCTTCTGTCAGTTCAATGTTGCGGGTTCCAGGCTGTCGTGCCAGTTGTATCAGAGGAGCGCCGACCTCTTCCTCGGAGTCCCGTTCAACATCGCCTCCTATTCCCTCCTGACGATGATGATCGCGCAGGTAAGCGGCCTGGAGCCGGGCGAGTTCATTCACACGTTCGGTGATGTCCACATCTACCTGAATCACCTCGAGCAGGTCCGGACCCAGCTCTCCCGTGAACCGAAGCCTTTGCCCAAAATGCTGTTGAACAGGAACGTCACCTCGATCTTCGATTTCAAATACGGGGATTTCACACTGATGGGATATGCACCTCATCCCGCCATCAAGGCGCCGATTGCAGTATAGGACGGCCGCGGCCGGGATTCGCTCCTGGTAAAATCAAAACAAAAACGCCACGGATTCCACGGATTTCACGGATTTGTTAAAAAACTCTCAATCATGTGCTGGGACAGGTCGCTCCTGTTCAAATGTATCATCCGCTATGCTTTTTGAATCCGTGGAATCCGTGGCGTTTTTTGCTTTTTGGCCCGATTCGCTCTGATAGCGGCAGCACTCGGATCGACCAAGCGGCGCCGGGGCGCCGCACTCCAAAGGCGCCTTCGGCGCCATGCTTTAACGCAGGTCGGATCTCGCTTAAGTGAACCGCATTGGGATTAACGGCATTCTTATGGGCGCAAAGCAACATCGATCTCTTCCAAAACCCCGGCATCCTGCTCTTCTTTGCGAGCCGCCGCCAGCGCACGCAATGCCGCTGCGTCCTTGATCTGCCCGAGGGCCCAGGCTGCGTGGCCTCGCACCACGGCGCTGGAATCGCGTAATGCTTCCGCCAACGGAGGAATCGCCCTGGCGTCATGCGAATTGCCAAGGGCAATCACCGCGTTGCGGACCAGGCCCTCCCGCGTGGCTCTGCGTACCGGACTGGTGCTGAACCGCCGGTTGAATTCCGGCTCGCCGAGCGAAACCAGGCCGGCAAGTTCCGGCATGTAACCGGCGTCACCGGGCAGGAAGGCCTCTTCCGCGGCAGCAACGGCAAATCGGTTCCAGGGGCAGACTTCCTGGCAGTCGTCGCAGCCGAAAATGCGGTTGCCGATCATCGGCCGCAGTGCGCGCGGTACCGGCCCTCTGAGTTCGATGGTCAAATAGGAAATACAGAGACGCGCGTCCACTTTGTACGGCGCCACGATCGCGCCGGTCGGACAGGCACGGATGCAGCGGCAGCACGTACCGCAATAATCCTGCTCCGCGGCGTCGTACTCCAGTTCCAGGTTCAGCAGGATCACCCCAATGAAAAACCAGGATCCCTGCGCGCGCGTGATCAGGTTCGTGTGTTTTCCCATCCAGCCGAGAGCGGACCGGGCGCCCCAGACTTTTTCCATCACCGGTCCCGTGTCCGCGTAATAAAGCCCGCGAGCCGCAGGCGCTGCACGCCTGATGAAATCCATCAGCGGGCCAAGCCGGCCGGCCAGCACATCGTGGTAATCCTCGCCCCAGGCATACCGGCTGATGCGCCCGTGGAGAGGATCCCCGCTCTCGGCACGGCCCACATGGTAATTCATCGCAAGCACCAGAATGGAGCGGACGCCGGCCAGCACGAGCGCGGGCGACATTCGCTTTTCCGCCTGCCGTTCGAGCCAAGCCATTTTTCCGTGCATCCCCTGCGCGAGCCAGTCCTCAAAATGCTCCCTCCATGGGAGCTGTCCGGCAGCGGCTATCCCGATTTTGAAAAAGCCCAGGCGCAACGCCTCCGCCTTGATGCGCGCGGTCAGATCCGGCTCATGGTCCAAGAGCAGCACCTCCCGATATCAGTCCGGTTCCTGCAGAATGGAATAAGCAAATACGCATAAATGGCGTGGCGTTGGCTTGCCCCGCAAAACGTGGCGTATCGCAACAATCCTCGGGGTCGGGGTCGGTATCGGGGTCGCTGTCGGTATCGCTATCGGTTCGCGATTGATTTTAATCCCGATGTCTATCGACTAATCAAGGTTTCGAATTCCGATAGCGACTGCGACCCCGATACCGACCCCGACCCCGAAGATCCTCCGCCCTTGCTCCCGCAGTATAGCGGCTCGCCGGGACGGCAGAGCCTTTCAGGGTCGCCCGGCCCCAGGCCGTGGTTTTAGCCTGCAATAAAATCCGGGCAGAAGCAAGACCCGGCGGCAGCACGCCGGACTCGCCGCTTTTGCGGCGGGATGGTAGAATCCGACCGGAGGGACGAGAGTGCCAGATCAGGACAAGGTACGCGGGATATCCGAGAAGTTGATCAGCGGTGCTCGCCTGGACAGCGAGGATGGAAGGATCCTCTACTGTCATGCGCCGGCCGCGGAAATCGCCCGGATGGCCGATTGGGCGCGCTGGGGCAAGCATCCAAAACCGATCGTGACCTACGTGGTCGGGCGCAACATCAATTACACCAATATCTGCTGGGTCCGCTGCTCATTCTGCGCGTTTTACCGGCCGCCTGGATCCGATGACGGCTATGTCCTGTCGCGCGACGAGATTTTCACCAAGATACAGGAAATGACGGATGCCGGAGGCACCGAAATCCTGATGCAGGGAGGACTCAATCCAAAACTCAGGATCGGATTTTTTGAGGACCTCTTCCGCGCCATCAAGCAGTCCTTCAAGGTGCACATCCACAGTCTTTCCCCGACCGAGATCCTCTATATTGCCCACCTGTCGCGCCTGACGATTACCGAAACGCTCGCCCGGCTCCATGCCGCCGGCCTGGACTCCCTCCCCGGCGCCGGAGGGGAAATTCTGGTGGATGAAATCCGCGAACAGATATCACCCCACAAGGAAACCGCGGATGAATGGCTGGAGGTAATGCGCACGGCTCACTCGCTCGGCATGAGAACGACCGCAACTATGATGTATGGTTCGGTCGAGCGCATCGAACATCGCCTGGAGCACATCCTGCGCGTCCGCGACCTGCAGGATGAAACCGGAGGATTCACGGCATTTATTCCCTGGAGCTACCAGCCCGGCGGAACCGCCCTGGGGGGCACCAAGACCGGCGGCAGCGAATATCTCAAAACCGTCGCGCTCTGCCGCATCATGCTCGACAACGTCGAAAACATTCAGGCATCCTGGGTCACCCAGGGGGCCGAAATCGCCCGCATGTCCCTGCGCCACGGGGTCAACGATTTCGGCAGCACCATGTTCGAGGAAAACGTCGTCAAAGCCGCCGGCACCTCTTTCTGCATGGACGAAGCAGAAATAAGGAGTCAGATTTCCGCGGCCGGCTTCGAACCGCACCGCAGAAACACCTGTTACGAACTGCTCGATTAAGGGAATCGATCACGCCCGGGAGGCTTGGCTATATACGACGACATAAGTGCGCGAAAAAACTGAACCGCAAAGACCTCGAAGACCTCGAAGGTTTTGGAGCGCTTCATGCCTGCGTACTCGCTTCCCCCCCCCAGTTATGGCGGAGGAAACGAAACAATGAACTTTTGCGGTCTTTGAGGTCTTCGAGGTTCAAATATGGCGGCGATTTATGTCGCCATGTATAGTTTCTGCCGCGAAACCCGCTGGTTACATCGAAAAGCCGAGTGAGCAGCTTGGACCTGGAATTGGACCTGGACCTCGACATGGACGTGGACGGTCTTCTCCGAGTTTGAAATATTGGATTCTGGAGACCTGACACCATTATGTCTTGTTTCCTGACGATAAGAGGGGTAGGGTTGGTTTAATCAGATAAGGTGTCCCTCTTTGGAGGCACATGTGACCAGCAGCATGCATGCCCTGATCCGCTTCATGGGAAGGCAGGCTGTCCTTTGCCTGCTGCCCTGGTCACTATCCATGCTGGTACCTGAAAAAGGATTGGCTCAAAAGTCGAGCAGCGATCCTTTGCCTATACCATTGCCGATCAGCATGGAAATCGGACAGTCCCTCAATCCGTGGGCTCAGAACGTGCTGCTTTCGGAGCGTTACCGCCTGGCAGCAGGCACCAGGGATCTCAAGCTGCAATTCTCGAATCAGGGACCGGGATTTTGGGGAGGCAGGCAATTCGAGGCGTTGCCCGGAGGGTATCAGATTGCAGATCTTTCCCTCGTGCGCAAATGGGGGGCTTGGCACGCATTCCGTACCCTGAGCAATATCGAACGGATTGTGCGGCCTGAATCCGCCCGCTTTCTCACGGGCGCCGGCATGGAAATCCCGAAAGCCCTGTTCGGCACGCGCCTTTCCGGCTATTTTCTGCACGGCTCTCCCGGCGAGCAGGCCCGCGAAGCCCGCCGAAGCTCACTGGCGGGCTACGACGGGGCACAGTTCGGGCTGACGCTGGCACGCGCATTGGGCAAGTCGGCGCGCATCCAGACGGAGTTGGCCCGGTCGCAATATGCATTCCGATCCCCGGTCTCTTCAAGCGATCCAAGACTCCGGCAAGGCGGCCGTCACGGGGTCTGGATCCGATTCGAAAGCACGGTGAGAAAGAACGATCTCAACCTCACCTTTATGAACAGACAGGAAGGCCTGGCAAATCCGGCGATGCCGAATTCCGGCCCTGGGAGACGAGGCGTCTGGCTGGATGTGCGCCGGAAACTGAAAGGGCACCAGTTCCAATACGGCGGCCAGTCGGATGTCCAGCGGGCAATGCCGCAGATCGGCATGACCATCCGGAGCGTCCGGGAGGACACGGTCCGCTGGTCCTACTGTGCCAGACATCTCCCCCTGATTTCGGCATCGGAGACATGGAGCCGGCAAACGGCCGGCCACAGGCCGGAAATGGAGAGCACCTGGCGCCTGGCGCTCGACAAATCGGTGCGGCGCCTTAACGCTACTTTCTCTTGGTCGAGCGGCAGGCGTTCGGATACCCGGCTGTCCAAGCCGGTTTGGGACCGCACGGTGATCGCCGGTGATGCAAGCATCGCCGTTACCAAGGGACAGCGCGTGCATGTTCGTTATGAAACGAGCGGCTTCCGGCAGCATGCGATTTCGCAGCGGCTGGCCGCTAAAAGTCTGCAACTGGACACCCGCGTCAATCTCCTGAAAGGCACGGTGTCGCTTTCACCGGCGCTGGAGTTGCGCCGCCAATCAGGCAATTCGTCCATGCTTGACGTGCAGGCGGCGCGCTTCACCCTGTCTGCCCAGATCAAAATGCCGCGCCGCGTGCCCGGAACCGATCTGTCCGTCTATTTCGCCGCCAATCGAATTCAGACTGCAGGACGGCTCGTAAGCACGCGGACCGAATTTACGATGCGCTGGATTCTCAAGCGCATGTGAACCCGCCCGTGTTTTATCCGGCATTCCGAAATAGAGGTCTTTCAAAATCCCTCATCAAGCTTGTGGGGCCGGGCTTTAGCTGGCGGGCTAACGCCCGCCCCCACATCTTCTGGGATCATCCTATTTCTGACTGGCGGATTCGCCTCAGACAACATGGATTCAAATTCGGAATCCAGGCCAAAAATACGAGGCGGGCGGACAGGTTTCCGCCTCAGTAGGGAAATTCCTTGCTGTTGGTGAATTGGTTTGAAGGAACAAGCCGGATCGAAAACGGCCCAGGGAAATGCGCGCACCCGGTGCCGCGGTCTATTTCTTGAACAAATCCAGAAACGCCTGTCGATGGCTGTTCTCAGGCTTGGGGGCGGCAACTCCGCTCCCTTGCTTTTCCACCAGGACCTTAGCCTCGAAAAACGGGCATATGTTGTTGGCGCTCTTGTTGGTGACGCGCACTTCAATGGGCTTCACGCATTCGTTGCGCGCCGCAGGGTCAAAATTCAGGCAGTTCCGGCAGGTATGCAGGTCGGTGCCGCAGTTTCTGCAGCTTTCGTTCAGCTGTACCTGGTCGGCAATCTGGATCTCCGCTGCGCAGTTGTTGCAGCGCGTTATCAAATGAAAACGCGTTTCAACGCGCCCCGCGGCTCCCTTGGCACGCGGCGGCGGTTTGGGCCGTCGCTCGCGATCGGTGTCTTGATATCCTTGTTGGCGGTACTTTCTGCTCATTGATCTCCTCTGAAGTCACATGGATGAGCCGGACTTGCTGTTTCAAGGCGTTCCCGTCGGATCATTGAAAGCCCGGGGTGAATGAGCCCCGCGGCGTTCGTCCGAATCCGCCGGCATACGCACAGCCCATCGTTACCTGCGAAGAACAGACACCGTGCTTGACAAGCACCCAGGTGTCAGGAACAGCGGCATCTCAACATGCAGCCGCCGCCTTTTTGCGGAGGGTCGGCATGCGGCGTTCTATCGCCGTACCCGTCGTGAATAAACCTATCAGGAACAGCAGCAACCAATCCGGCGCCAGTCCATGGAAAGCAGCAAAAAAATCCCGCGGCCAAATCCGCCGTCTCATCGGTCTTTGAACGGATTCCGCTCATCCCGGCCGCGACTGGAACATTATACGACGGCCGTGGGGTTGCGCGCAAATCGCAGCGTGTGCGGTACTGTCCTGATGCATGCCAGGGTGAAGTGACATTTTCATCCACCTTGGGGCGGTTCGTCCACTACTTTGTTTGGGGGCCATGAAGCGCGGCGAGTTCGGATTGCAGTTTTTCCCATTGTTCCATGTAACGGGCCAGCTCCTCCTGCAGTTGCCCGTGTTCATCCATCGTCGCGCGGAACAGGACGTAATCGCGGTAAAGTTCTTCGGAAGCAAGCCTCTGCGCCAGCGCGGCAATGCGTGTTTCGTGGGATTGGATCGCCGATTCCACTTCTTCAATTTTATCCGTCACCTGCCGGATCTTGTAGGGATTGGCCTTTTTTTTGGCACGCTCGCGCGATCCGCTGTCGGCATCTCCCTGGTTGGCCGGTTCAGGCTGCGGCCCGGTTGCGGCAACTGCCTGCAGCTGTGCCTCGCTGTTCTTCTTGAACAGATAATCTTCGTAGTTGCCGAGATACACCGTGACCGTGCGATTGCCGATCTCGATCACCTTGGTAGCCAGACCATCCAGGAAATAGCGGTCGTGGCTGACAAACACGATCGTGCCGCCGTACCCGTGCAGTGAATCCATGAGGATGTCTTTTGAGCGGATATCCAGGTGGTTGGTCGGTTCATCAAGCAGGAGGCAGTTGGCGGGTGAAAGGAGCAGTTTGCACAGCACCAGCCGGCTGCGCTCACCGCCGCTGAGCACCGAGACCTGTTTCTCGACGCTGTCGCCGGAGAAGAGGAAGCAGCCAAGCAAGGTGCGCAGCTGCGGCACTATGTAGCTGGGAGCAACTTCATAGACCTCCTGCCAAACGGTGTTTTCCGAGGTGAGCAGATCATCCTGGTCCTGCGAAAAATAGGACACCAGAACGTTTTGCCCCACGCGGCGGTCCCCAGCCATGAACGGCAGGCGGCCGGCAAGCATTTTCATCAGTGTGGACTTGCCGGCGCCGTTCGGCCCGACCAGGGCCACCCTTTCCCCCTTTTCCAGGATGAGGTTCACATCGCTCAGGACGGGATTCCCTCCGTACCCGGCCGTGGCGCCGGCAAGTTCCAGGACGATCCGGCCGGTGCGCGGCCCTTCAGGAAAGCGGAGGTGGATCGGTTTCGCTTCCGGCGGAAGTTCGATGACCTCCATGCGCTCGAGGTCTTTGAGCCTGCTCTGCACCTGGGCTGCCTTGGTCGCCTTGTAGCGGAACTTGTCGGCAAAGGCCTTGATGCGGGCGATCTCCTGCTGCTGGGCTTCATAGGCCGCAATCAGCTGAGCAATGCGTTCCTCCCGCTGACGCAGGAAATCCTGATAATTGCCTTTGTAGAAGTGAACCGCGCGGTTGCGGATCTCCAGCACGCGCGCGATTGTGGCGTCAAGAAAATAGCGGTCGTGGGACACGAGTACGATGGCGTGCGGATAGTTCTGCAGATAGCCTTCCAGCCAGTTGCGCGACTCGAGGTCGAGGTGGTTGGTCGGCTCGTCGAGCAGCAGCAGGCTGGGCTGTCCCAAAAGCAGTCTGGCAAGTGCGATCCTCATCTGCCACCCGCCGCTGAATTCCTCACACTGCCGCGACCAGTCCTGCTGGGAGAAGCCGAGCCCGTTCAGGACCGATCCCACCTTGGCTTCCAATGCATATCCGCCTTGCAGCTGGAATTGCTGGCTGAGAGCGGAATAGCGCTCGGAAGTCCGCTCGTAATCGGGGCCGGTGTGCGGCATTTCCGCCATCTCGTGTTCCAGGCGGCGGCACTCTTCTTCCAGCGCGCGCAGGTTTTCAAAAACCGACAGCGCCTCCTCGAACACCGTCCGCCCCCGGACAAACAACCCATCCTGCGGGAGATAACCGAACGTCAGCTCGCGCGCGCCGATCGCTTCCCCTTCATCGGGGGCCAGCATGCCCGCAAGCATTTTCATCAGCGTCGTTTTACCGGTGCCGTTATCCCCGACCAGACCGATCCGGTCGCGTTCATTGATCTGAAAATCGAGCCTGCGGAAAAGCCAGTCGCCCCGGAAAGCCTTGCCGAGCCCCTTGATTTGAAGCATGATTCCCTCGAAAACTCATAAGTTTAACACAGGGCCGGCGGCGGACGCGGATGGAACACAATGTCCCTAACCCGGACAAGCCGGAACCAAAAAGGTATAAAGTTGGACGTTCGCAAAATCTCAGGAAACCCAATAACCATGAGGGTTCCCTGAGGCAGGCAGCTAAATTGAGTGTCCTAAAACACTCAATTT
>Ga0315277_10000389_pt1 | contig 70666 bp, 57 predicted proteins | sample YL17G05_15_MG_FD_203695 | JGI IMG/M metagenome (GOLD analysis project Ga0315277, IMG submission 203695) | Sediment microbial communities from Yellowstone Lake, YNP, Wyoming, USA - YL17G05_15 | ecosystem: Environmental > Aquatic > Freshwater > Lake > Sediment | place: USA: Wyoming | collected...
CGGCCGGGGATGGCCCGCGCTCAGTCTTTGCCGCCGATCTGGACGGGGATAACGATGCCGACCTGGCGGTGGCCAATGGCTGGAGCGCCAACGTCTCGGTGTTGAAGAACAACGGGGATGGGACCTTTGCGGCGGCGGTGAACTACGCGGCGGGTAGTTTACCTTTCTCGGTCTTTGCCGCCGATTTGGACGGGGATAACGATGCCGACCTGGCGGTGGCCAATTGGGCCAGCGCCACCGTCTCGGTGCTGAAGAACAACGGGGATGGGACCTTTGCGGCGGCGGTGAATTACGCGGTCGGGGATTTCCCGTACTCGGTCTTTGCCGCCGATCTGGACGGGGATAACGATACGGACCTGGCGGTGGCCAATAGCAGCAGCGGCAACGTCTCGGTGTTGAAGAATAACGGGGATGGGAGTTTTCCGGCGTTGGTGAACTACGCGGCCGGGGCTGGCCCTCGCTCGGTCTTTGCCGCCGATCTGGACGGGGATAACGATGCCGACCTGGCGGTGGCCGGCTACAACGTCTCGGTGTTGAAGAGTAACGGGGATGGGAGTTTTGCGGCGTTGGTGAGCTACCCGGCCGGCACATCTTCTCCTCAGTCGGTGTTTGCCGCTGATCTGGACGGGGATAACGATGCCGACCTGGCGGTGGCCAATTACAACAGCGCCAACGTCTCGGTTCTGAAGAACAACGGGGATGGGACCTTGGCGGCGGCAGTGAACTACGCGGCCGGGGATGGCCCGCGCTCAGTCTTTGCCGCCGATCTGGACGGGGATAACGATGCCGACCTGGCGGTGGCCAATGGCTGGAGCGCCAACGTCTCGGTGTTGAAGAACAACGGGGATGGGACCTTCGCGGCGGCGATCAACTACGCGGCCGGGAATGATCCCTCCTCGGTCTTTGCCGCCGATCTGGACGGGGATAACGATGCCGACCTGGCGGTGGCCAATTACGTCAGCGGCAACGTCTCGGTGCTGAAGAACAACGGGGATGGGACCTTTGCGGCGGCGGTGAATTACGCGGTCGGGGATTTCCCGTACTCGGTCTTTGCCGCCGATCTGGACGGGGATCACGATGCCGACTTGGCGGTGGCCAGTGTTGGGGTTAGCGATAACGTCTCGGTGCTGAAGAACAACGGGGATGGGACCTTTGGGGCGGCGGTGAACTACGCGGCCGGCTCTGATCCTCACTCGGTCTTTGCCGCCGATCTGGACGGGGATGGTGATGCCGACCTGGCGGTGGCCAATTACGGCAGCAACAACGTCTCGGTCCTGAAGAACAACGGGGATGGGACCTTTGCGGCGGCGGTGAGCTACGCGGCCGGTCGCTGGCCTACCTCAGTCTTTGCCGGTGATCTGGACGGGGATAACGATGCCGACCTGGCGGTGGCCAATTACAACAGCGCCAACGTCTCGGTGCTGATTAACTGTGCCGCGCTACCCTGCCTGTGTCCTTGCCATGGCGATCCACAATGCGATAGTGTGGTTGCAAATGTCTTCGACGTCGTGCGCACTGTGGATGTCGCGTTCCGTGGCGAGGCGTCCGTGACCGATCCTTCGTGCCCGCACGAACGCACCGATTTGGACTGTAACGGCGTTACGAACGTCAATGACGTGGTGCACGTGGTCAATGTCGCCTTCCGGGGTGCCAGTCCGGCGACGGAGTTCTGCAACCCATGCCCGTAGGGGCGGTTCGGGAACCGCCCGCCTCTCCCACGCATCGGTGCGGGTTGTTCGCCCCTCGCTTCGTTCGGGATCTTCGACGAGCGGTGCCCCACAGAGGACTGCTGGGAATATGACTTGAAAACAGGGTCGTTCCCTGTGTGTCGTAGGGGCGTATTGTAAATACGCCCCTACATTCATCCCTGTGGCACAGACAGCGTGGTGGTGGCACTGACCTTGGTCAGTGGCTGGGCCCAGAAGCACTCCTCGCGTGGACCACGGCAACCGTCGCGCTCACTGACCAAGGTCAGTGGCACACCGGGATGCATTTCGGGTGGGGCACTGTGCGGTTGAACTTTGCCATTGACAGCCGGAGGGATCTCCGGTTGCTTCTGTGACGGTCTAGGGGGCTGGCCCCGCGAGGGGCCGGCAAGGGAAAGGCCGCCCGCCATGCGGTGGTTCTCAGCGCTGACTTATCAGCGCAAAAGCGAGATTTTCGGGTTCCTGCTGATCGTCGTCTGCCTGTTCATCGGGCTGTCGTTGGCGACCCACGCCAACGGCGATGATGAATGGATTCGCGCCGGTCGTGATGAGGCCTGGGTCGCGGGGTATCAGGCCCGCAATCTGGCGGGGACCGTCGGTGCGCTGATCTCGTACGGCTTCTATGAGTGGTTTGGTTTCTCGGCGTGTTTCCTGACGCTGTTGATCGGCGCCGTTGGCGTGCGGCGTTTCCTGAAGTCCCGTCCGAACAAGCCGGTCAGGTTCACAGCCAGTTTGCTGGCCTGGGTATTCGTGCTCGGCGTTGTGATCGACCTGCCGACGGCGCGGTCTGCGCCGGAGTGGGTCGCCGGGACGGCCACGCTCTCCGGGGCGCTGGGCCGCCAGGTTGCCGTATGGACGGCCGGCCTTCTCGGCGTGGTCGGCGGGGTCTTGATTCTCGGGTCGCTCCTTCTGGGCGCGGTGCTGTTGGTCATTCCCTGGAAACGGCTGAACATCCGCTGGCCCAAGCGCACGGTGAAACGCCCGGTACGCAAGTTGCAGCCGCAGGCGCCGTCCGTTTGGAGTACGCGCCTGGCTTGGTTGTGGGGCCGCCTCGCGGCGCCGTTCCGGAACTGGCAGGAGGAACGCCGCCGCCGTGCGCTCGCTGACGCCATGCTCCAAGCGGAGGAGACCGGCAGTGGCAATGGCGATCCCGACGATCTCGAACTGCCTGCGTGGGCCACCAACGAACAGACGGCGGGGAACGCTCCGGCGCCCTCATTCGAAGAGAGCCAAGAGCCGCCTGCGCCTCGTGCCCGGCCGGCATCGCGTAGGGTTCCGCGTCGCGACAACGGCGATGCGTACCAGTTTCCCACGCTTGATCTTCTGGCGTCTTTAGAGCCGCAGCACCGGCGTCGCATCGACGACCGCGGCGCCGAGCTGCTCGCCAAGGCGCTGGCGACCTTCGACGTCGGTATCGACGGTCTGATTGAGGCATTCCCCGGACCGGTGATCACGCGCTACGAGTTCCGCCCGGCGCCCGGAGTGAAGGTCAATCAGGTGGTCGGCCTGGCCGATGATCTGGCGCTGGCGTTGTCGGCATCGCGCGTGCGAATTGTCGCTCCGGTACCCGGCAAGGCCGCAGTCGGGATTGAAGTCCCGAACCACGACCCGGAGACAGTCCAACTGGCACGGATACTTGGGAGTCGCGAGTTCCTCCAATCCGACGCCGCGCTTCCTTTAGCCTTGGGGGAGACGATCGACGGTCAACCGTGTGTCGTCGATCTGGCCACGATGCCGCACCTGCTGATAGCCGGGGCCACCGGGTCGGGCAAGAGCGTCTGCATCAACGTCATCATCACCTCGCTGCTTTTCCGGCATCACCCGAATGATGTCCGCCTGCTATTCGTCGATCCCAAGCGCCTGGAGCTTTCGGTCTATGCCGGCATCCCGCACATGGAACGTCCGGTCGTAACCCACCCGCGTGCTGCCGAGCGGCTGCTCGCCGATGCCACCAAGGAGATGGACGAGCGCTATCGCCTCCTGGCATCCCAAGGCGTGCGCAATGTAACCGACTTCAACCAGTTGGCTCCCAACGGGCGCAAGCTGCCGTACATCGTGATCGTGGTCGACGAATTGGCCGACTTGATGATGAGCCAATCGGCCGCGCGCATCGAGCTTCTGACCACCCGCTTGGCACAGATGGCGCGCGCCGTCGGCATCCACCTGATCCTCGCAACGCAGCGGCCGTCGGTCGATGTCATCACCGGACTGATCAAGGCCAACTTCTCCTGCCGGATTGCCTTCCAGGTTGCCAGCAAGGTCGATTCCCGCACGATCCTCGATGGCAATGGGGCTGAGAAGCTTCTGGGCAAAGGTGACATGCTTTTCTTGTCGCCGGGGCGGGCTGAACCGACCCGCATTCATGGCGCCTACATCTCCAACGCCGAGACGACCGCGATCGTTGAATTCCTGCGCGACCAGATCGCTGAGCCGGAGGCGCTCCCAACCTTCTCCGGTACGGTTGGGGGCGATGGCGATGGTGGTGGGGAAGAGGACGGTGAGGAACCCGATGACCACGGCGATCGGCTCTTTCAGGAAGCCGCCGAACTGGTTGTTCGCCACCAGCAGGGCTCCGTCTCTTTACTCCAACGCCGGCTCGGGATCGGCTACCAGCGCGCCGCCCGTCTCATAGACCGCCTCGAGGAGGCCGGGATTGTCGGCCCTTACGACGGCAGCAAGGCCCGCGAGGTCCTGTGGACGATGGCCGACTACGAAGACAAATTCGCACGGGCTGCATCTTAAACTTCACCAAAACGCCGCAAGGCATTGCGATACAATAGAATCCAACGTTTCCTGGCAGGGCGACGCTTGCCTCTGTGCCCGGAACCCGCAACCGGCCAACGCCTTTCTCCATACAAGACCTTGGTCGAGAGCCTGCGGGATGCTATATTAGCCTCAATCGGTCAACGTCTGTGTAGGGAAGTGAGCGATGCGTTTGTCGACCATCTGTTGCTCTGCAAAGCGCCTGAAACTCAAGTGCCCCAAATCAGTCCTCCTGCTGGCCGGGCTGGTGGTCGCGGGCGTGGCAGGTCTGCTGACCCCATCTCCGGTGTCTGCCTGTCAGGCGGATTCGGTGATCTCCTTGTTCGAGAAGCAGATCGGGCAGTACCAGACGATCCGCCTCAAGTATAGAAAGGAAGCCCGGTCCCTGATGTTCGGGGAGCGTGAGCCGGAAGCAGGTACTCTGTGGCTCGGCCCGCCCCGCCGGTACCGGGTGGAGAGCCCAACCCAGGTCATCGTGCGTGGCGCCGATACGCTCTGGTCGTACACGCCCGGCACCCGCCAAGTCACGTTGCGGGCCGGCAATCTGGACTCGCTTGAGTTCGGCCCCGCCGGTTTCTTCGGATCGCTCAGGCAGGACTTCCTGATCGTCGATTGCCGCCCCGATTCAGTTGACAAGCGCCCTGCCTGGCAGGTTCGGCTCGCCGCCAAGACTGAAACAGCGCCGATCCAGCGGCTGACGATGTGGATTGACTGCACGACCCACTGGGCGGCCGCCGCCGACTACGTCGACTATAACGAAGAGACCGCCCATCTGGTCTTCGCTGATTACCGCACCGACCACGCCGGCGATAAGGGCCAGTTTGTCTTTGTCTATCCCCGAGGGGTCGAGCGCATCGTTCTTCCCAACACCGAGCGCCCCCGCCGTCCGGCTAAGGACGGGGATTGACCCGGCTGCCCGCTTGCTTCTGGGACCTCTGAGACTCACTGTATGACCGTCACAGGCCGCATCTTTGTCCGTACCCTGGGCTGCCCCAAGAATGAAGTTGATGGGGCGGCGTTGGTGCGCCATCTCGAGCAGCAGGGGTGGGCGGTCGTCGACGATCCCGATGCCGCCGACGCCGAGATCATCAATACTTGCGGCTTCATCGAAGCGGCCAAGGTGGAATCGCTCGAAGCAGTCTGGGAGGGTGTGGTACGCAAGCAGATGGCGGCCGGGAACGGCGGGTCGCGCAAGCTCATCGTCACGGGTTGCCTCGCGCAGCGCTATCCCCGGCAGATTGCCGGTGAAATCCCGGCTCTGGACGCGGTCGTCGGTTTCAATCGTCCTGATCTGGTGACCCGTGCTTTGATGACCCCGGCAGCATCCGACGCCCCCGCCTGCTGGGTCGAGAAGCCCGACATGGTCTACCGGGAGCAAGGCGCACCGTGGGTGTTCGATGCCGATCATCCGGCGCCGCTTTCCGCCTATGTGAAGATCGGCGATGGCTGCAACAATGCCTGTCACTTCTGTGTCATCCCGCTGATCCGGGGCCGACTGCGCTCCCGGTCACTGGACTCCATCCGCGATGAAGTCGCCGCACTCCTAGGGCACGGGACAAGGGAGATCATCCTCGTGTCCCAGGACACCACATCGTGGGGGACCGACTTCGGCAACGGCTCGGAGCTGGGCACACTGCTCGAAACCGTCAACGCCGTCCCGGGGGACTTCTGGATCCGCGTGATGTATGCCCACCCGGCGTTTCTCACCGAACGGCAGATCGCGGTGATCGGCGCCTGCGAGAAGATCGTTCCCTATCTCGATATGCCGCTGCAACATGCCTCCGATCGTATGCTGCGCATCATGAACCGACACACGACCCGCGCGGAGACACAACTGAAGATCGACGAACTGCGGCGCGTTCGCCCCGATCTGGCGCTGCGCACGACCTTTGTCGTCGGCCACCCGGGGGAGAGGGCCGCTGACTTTGACGAGCTGCTGGCATTTGCCGGGGACAATGTGTTCGAACGCATGGGGACGTTCACCTACTCCGCTGAGGAGGGGACACCGGCAACCAGATTGAGGGGGACTGTCGGCACGCGGGTAGCATGCGAACGGCTGGCGCGGCTGACCGAGGCGTTCGACCGCTGGTCGGCTACTCAGTCTGCCGACAAGGTCGGCCGCACGGTTCCCTGTCTCGTGGAACGAATCAATGAAGACGGGCTCTGGGAGGGTCGCTCGACTCATGATGCACCCCAGATTGATGGGCGGGTCGTGATATCGGGGTCGGGAATCACCGCCCCCGGATTCTATGATGTGTCCATAACCTCCGCCCACGGTGTTGATCTCACCGCGCGAATAGTGGCCGCCCGGCCGGGAGTGCATCGTTGTCGGAACCAGACGCGAGTGCTGCGATGAGAAAGCGCCTCCTCGTGATTCGTCGTCGCGGCCTGAAGATCGGCTGGCCGATGGCGCTGGGTCTGGTGGCAGCGTGGATTCTGCCGCTGGTCGGCTTTGTGCATCTGGCCCGCCAGAATGTCGTGCTGATTGAACTGCTCCGTCAGCAGAAGGCCGACGGCGAACGTCAACAGGCGGAGATTGCCCAGTTGCGGGAGCGACTGCGGATCCTCGAAGCCATCGAAGATTCGCAGACGCGTCTCACCCCCGATGAACAGACACGCCTGGCACGCCAGGTCTTCGACGACAGCCGGCGCTACCGGATCGATCCCTTGTTGTTAGTGGCAATGATCGACGTGGAGTCGGATTTCGCGGTGCGCAGTGTATCGTCGATGGGTGCGCGCGGACTGTTGCAGCTTCTGCCCTCGACCGGGCGGGCCATCGCCGAGCACCTCGGACAGGTGTGGCCAGGAGATGACGGCCTCTTCGAACCGGAGCTCAATCTCCGGCTGGCGGCCACTCATCTATCTGATCTCGTGTTGGAATTTGGCAGTGTGGAAAGGGCGCTGGTGGCGTACAATCACGGCGAGGGGGCGGTTCGGGCCCGCCTGTCCACGGGCGAACCGCTGCCGACAGCATATGTTCATCGCGTGCTCGCAACCTATCACTGGCTCCAGTTCCGTCATGCCACCCATACGCCCTACGCCCTTGACCACGCGCCGGCCCCATAGCATGGCCCGGTGCATCAGGTTGCTTCTAGTCCTGAGTGTTCTTGTTCCCGGCGGCGCGCTCGCCCAGAGCGCCGATTCGATTACAACTCCGCCGACACACACCGACTTTGTGCGCACCGCCCTGGAGGTCACGGCGCAGAATGCGTTCGCTGACTTCCCGTACAGACGCGGCAAGCCGCTCTGGATCATGGCAGATGGTAACCGGCCCGATGCTGCCGGATGGTTTGAGGCGGCCACGACGCGCGAGCTGTATGATCGGGGGATGCTGGTCCGCCAACCGCGGGCGCCCGGCAGCATTGTTGGGGATGGCAGTTGGCTGTTGCGCTACCAGTTCTCCGAGTGCCGGCTGGAATTGACCGATCCCACGCGTTACTCGTTCTTGGGGAGAATCTGGCTCCGACGGTCGTTCACGGTTGGCCTGGCGGTGAGTCTGTGGGATGTTGACAACGATGAACTGCTGTGGACGAACTCGGCCGACAGCACTTTCCGGGATTGGATTCCGAAGCGATTCCTGCCTGCATTGGCAGACACATCCGTGGCATTCTTGTCCCCGGATGCCCCGACTACGGCTTGGGAACGCGCGGTGCGGCCGGGACTCGGGGCCACGGCTGCGGTGGGGGCGCTGACGGCGCTTTTTCTCATTATCCGCTGAGGACAATGTGGCGTCGTTGGCGTCCAACTGCTTGGCAAACTGCCGTAGGAATGCTCGACTGAGTGACCGAATTGTGCGATCCATTGTGGGGATTCGTCTTTTCGGCTGTTCCATCGGCCATCTTCGGGCTTGGCGTCAAGTGGTGCAGAGAGTAAGTTGGGCGCGATGATTCGATCATTGTACCTGGGGAGGGACTGCGCGCACCGTCGGACGCCACGGTTGTGGCGGGCGTCCCTGTTTACGGCGGTCCTGCTGTTCGCCGCCTGTGGCGCCCATCACATGCCGCCGCCGGTCTCATCGGCTCCGGAGATGCTCGCGCGAGCGCGTTTGCTCTACGAGCATAAGAAGTGGGACAAGGCCAGGGTGGAATTCGAGAATGTCATCTTCAATTACCCCGGCACGGCCGTGGTCGATTCCGCGCAATTCTCCCTGGCGATGTGCTCCTATCACCAGAAGGACTACATTGTTGCCGCCGACGAATTCCAGCGGCTGCGGACGCGTTATCCCACGAGCCCATTGGTCGATGACGCGGACTTGTTGCGCTGCCATTGTCTGCTTATGACCGCGCCGCGCAACGCCGGCCTCGATCAGGACCGCACGACGGAGGCGGTCAACCAGTTGAAGCTGTTCAAGGACAATCACCCGCTCTCGCCGCATCTGCCCGCGGTCGATTCTCTCCTGGCGGAGGCGGATGGCCGGCTGTCAAAGCGGGACTACCAGGCGGGCGTGCTCTACCATCGTCTGGGGCGCTATCAGGCGGCGCGGATCTACTTCCAGGAACTCATCGATTCCTACACCGACTCACCGTTGGTGCCCGAGGCGTTGTTTTACATCGCCGAAGGACAGCGCCGTCTGGATTCGCTGGGCAGCGCGATTGAGTACTACGAGAAGCTGGTTTACCTCTATCCTGATCACCCCCGGACGGCCAAGGCGAAGAAGCGGGTCGCCGAGCTGGCGCGCCGGCGCGAGCAGGTTCAGGCCGGTCAATAACTAGGGGCGTTCGTCGGCGGTACCTCGCAGAGTGAGCGATGGCGCAGCGCATCGGGATACTCGGGGGCACTTTTGATCCGGTCCACGTGGGGCACCTCGTGCTGGCCGCCTGCGCGCGCGACCAGTTGGCCACCGATCGTTTTCTCTTGATTCCCAACTTCCGCTCACCGCTGAAGTCGACAACGCCGGTCGCCGCGTTCGCGGATCGCTGCGAGATGTTGCGGCTCGCGGTCGGGATGACGCCCGGCCTGTCGGTCGGCGACCTCGAAGGACAGCGGGGCGGCGTGTCGTACACTATTGACACGCTGCGGGCGCTCAAGCGGGAACTCCCGGATAGCGATCTGTTCCTTGTGTTGGGTGCCGACGCCCTGGCGGACTTTGCAGCGTGGAAGGAGAACGACCATGTCGCCCGGCTGGCGCACCTGGTTGGCGTGCAGCGGGGACCGGACCGGCCGGTGGCGAGTGCAATGCTGACGCAACTGGTGCAGATGCCGCGCCTGGATGTCTCGTCGTCGCTGATCCGTGCACGGGTCGCCGTGGGGGAGACGATCGATTTCCTCACACCGCCCGCTGTCGCCGATTACATTCGCACCCGCGATCTGTATCGCCACGGATAATCGCCGGTTCAGCCCTCGCGCTCTTGTTTCCGGTCGCAGGTTGGTGTTATAATCCGCCCGGGAGCTTCCGTATGGTCACGCGCTCGGTGATTCTCATTCAACTGCGCAATCCTGTCGGCAAAGACGAACCGGTGCCGGTGCTGCGTGTCTTCGATGACGTGCGCATGCTCCGGCTCAAACGGGCTTTCTTCGAGGACACACTCTGCCAGGTGGCGGCCATTGATCAGACGGACATCAAAGTCGCGGTCGCGCCGGCGGCCCGGGCTGTCTGGGGACGCGACGCGATTGCCCATCTCGCCGCGCGTTTTCCCCGCCGCCGAACCTTTCAGACCCTCCCTGACCGCACTGAGATCATCCCCCAAGCCGTGGCCCCGATTGAACAGCGCACCGCCGAGAACCTGCGGCGCTGCCTGAGCAATGGCTACGAGAAGGTCATTCTGCTAGCCGGCTATGTCCCGACCATCAGGACGGACCTGGTCACCGGCGCTCTGCATCATCTCAAACGCCATCCCCTGATCCTCGGACCCACCATCGAAGGTGGTTGCTACCTCATCGGACTGCGGTCTGATTGCCCCGCCGCCGCCGAGTTGGTGTCAATCGGCACCGACACATCCTACAAGGATTCCACGACCGCACTGACCGCGGCAGGGCTGGCCTGGCAGGAGATCGATCTGTTCTATGATGTCAGCCACCAGGAAGATCTGGAATTCATCGTCCGCGAGATCAACCACCTCCGTCTTACCGGCGACGAGGAAACCGCCTGTTGTACAGAAGCCCTGCTCGCGGAATTCATGAAGGATGTGCAGAGATCGGGTGATGGGAAGGATGTCGTTTTCTGACACTTGCTCGTCCACGCGCCGTTCTGCTGCATGATGGCCTGAAATCGTCACCCCAACGAGGAGATGCGCGATGCCGACATATTGGGAAGATCTGAACTGGGCGGAGTTTCAACGACGCGTCCCGGAGGAGTTTGCCGTGGCGATCCTCCCCGTGGGCACGGTCGAAGCGCATGGTGTCGCCCCGTTGGGGACCGACAACTTCATCCCCCTCGATCTGGTGGCACAGATCGCGGATGAGCTGAAGGCGCTGGTCTGTCCGCCTATTCATTATGGGCAGGTGCGCGGCCTCGCCGGGTATCCGGGCGGAGTATCCGTTGATGAGGATGTCTTCGCGGAGTATTGCACGAGTGTCTTTCGCAGCATCGCCGGCTGGGGTTTCGACAGTCTGATCGTGATCAATGGCCACGGCGGAAACACCCAGTCACTCAAGAAGGCCGCGTGGACCGTGCACAGCGAGACCGGCATGAAGATGCTGGTCGTCGACTGGTGGGTCCTGGCCAATCCGGTGTGCGAGGCGGTCTATGGCCAGTCGGGCGGGCATGCCGGCACCGATGAAAACGGCTACGTCCTCGCGATCCGTCCCGAGACGATCCATCGCGAATGGTATTCCGACAAGATGGTTTTTCCCTTCGATCCCGCCATCACCACCTATCCCTATCCCGGCCCGATCATCACCTACAAAGCCGGCGAAGGCGCACCTGACTTCGATCCCGACAAGGCTAAACGCTACCGTGCGGGAGCCATCGAAAAAGTCCGCGACTACTGCCGCGCGGTCTTGTCCCAGTGGGAAGCGCTGGGATTGTAGCGCTACCCTCACACATCGCAACGGTAGGGGCACGGCGCGCCGTGCCCCTCTGAGACGAAGGTGGGATCTCTGTGTAGGGGCGACCCTATGTGGTCGCCCAGAGAAAGAAAGGGCGGGCACGCAGGTCCGCCCCTACGATTCTGCTCGATTGGTCCGGTTCAAATCCGATACCCGAACGTCACGAATACCCGCCGGGTCTTGTACTTGGCGAAATATGTACCGGGATCGTCGTTGCGCAGCTCGTATCCTCCGTGCACGTAGGCGAGATCGAGCGTCATCACGCGGTCAATCAGGAATCCCACTCCGGCGGTGACATACTGCCGCTGTGATTCGATGAAGCGCGAATCGACGGGAAGCGGATCGCGGAAATATCCCGCGCGCAGGGTCAATCCTTGTTCGGGAAACAGGTACTCGGCCCCGAGGTGCCAGCTTAGTGCCTCTTTGAGATCATCCTGTATGAAGCGTAAGGTCGCCGCTTCATCAGCCTGAAGAACCGGGTCAAGATCAGCATTGTCGTAAGAGAAGTCGGTCTGACTCCAGTCCGTGAAATGCAGGTCTCCCGCGGCGTTGAGATGACCGAAGGTGCCGGCTAAGCCGAAGCCGAAAGTGAACGGACGGACCACTGTGTAGTTGCTGGCCGTGGGAAACACAGAGTCATACAGCTGTCTTTCCCACACATAGGCGGAGGAGAGTGTGTCGAGAATCCACCATGCCGCCTCTTCTGCCGTGCCGGATTCCTCGGCTGTCAAGTACTGCGGAGTTTCAACCGTGAGCCCGGCAGTCAGAGTGCTTGACAGAGTATATGTCAGCCCTGCCGTCGCCGAGACGCCGGCAAAGTCAATACCATTGGACTGGTCAGTCTGAGTGAATGGGTCGGTGACTGTGGCATTGCTCTGTGGGTCATAGATCGAGAAGTCCGAGGTCCCATTGAACCGATACTCGTCCCTCCCGGTCAGGAGATGCACAGCGAGGCCAACTGACAGGCGAGGGGAGATGTCCATCGCCCCCGCCGCACTCCACTTCCATAGGCCTCCGGTCTCGAAGGCGCGCCCGCTGTCCGCCTGGGCAGTGTCGCCGTACGCGACGCGCCCGTGCCACCCCTTGACGCCGTCAAAGCTGTTGAGCCGATGTACGCCAAATCCGAAGACCAGGGACCCCCGGTATGTGGGCACGGGGACGGTCAGTGACAAGGCGTTGATCTTCGTCTTCGTTATGTCGTGGCTTTCCGGGAATTCAGTCCCCCCGGCGAGCAATCTGGTCTTGCTGTCCAATTTGAGGTGCGACAGGCCAGCGCGGAGTTCAATCCGCTTGATCCGTGCCAGATTCGCCGGATTATAGATCAACGCAGAGCCGTCGCGAGACAGCGCCAGGTTCGTGTTGCCCATACCCAGGGCACGCGCGTCGGCGCCGAAGAGGTCGGATGAGAGTACCTGCTGGCTGAGCGCAATGTCGTCGTGCACTTGCGCGCGGACTGCGCGAATCGGCCACAGGATTACTGCGGCACCTATCAGCGCAAGAACCAACACTCGAAGGCAGCGTCCTGTTCCGGAGACTTGCGGTTGCCTATGGTGCATGCTGGATTGCCTCGTTTCTAAGGAGGTGGCGGCACGCCACGTCTAGTTGCTTTCTTCTTTTCTTCACTCTTGTCGGAGGTCTGGTCTTTCTGATCGCCAGGTCCGGTCGTGTCCGCGGGCAGAACGATGCGTGTTTTCGTACCACCCTTTGCCGGGCTGACCGTCGGCGAGCCGCCCCCGGCTGTACCTTTTCCTGGTGTGCCTTCGCTGCCCGGGGCGCGATAGCCGCCGACGCCGGTGCTCGGCACCGACACCGCCGGGGCGCGGTCGACATACGGCGGAACCATCCCGCCCCGCCGCTCGGCTTTGGTTGTCCCGACTGCGCCCAGGGAATCCGGTCCCGCCTCAGCGTCTTGGCTGTACCAACCGTGATCCCACCACCAAGGGTAGGCGTAGTAATACCCCCAGCGCGGGTTCTCGAAGTAGTACTCCGGATAGAAGCCGTAGAAATACCCATAGGGGTATGTAGCGTAATCAGCGTGACAATCGAGGCAGTTCTGGCGGTAGTACTCCTGCGAGTGGACATCACTCTCGGTCCGTTCGGGGCCTTCGTTCTCGGTGATCGGGTGCTGGAGGATGGTGTAACAGCCGACCACGCCAAAGAGAATGGCGACGGTGGCCACCGCGGCCGGATGGATTCGTGCCAATCGAAACCTAATTCTGTCTTTTGACATCGCGAATTGTCTGACCTTTCCGCACGACGACCCGGTCTGTGGCCGGCGCACACCCCACCGAAAGCTTCTACGCCTGGCGGTCCGTCGCCGTTGCCGGTGATTCCAACAATTTCGCCATGAGACGACCTGTCCGTCGTCCACGTGTACCCAATGGAAAGTGATCGGCCTCAACCCGGGAGTACTTACTGCCGTCTCTGAACCCGCCGTGACATCTGCGCAAACGGGTAGACAAGGGGCTTAAGCCCCTTGCTTACCCGTTCCGCCTCGTCACCGCATTTCCTGGAGAAGTGATGCAAACGGCACTGCTCAGAACTCGTCCCAATATCGGGTCACACCAGGCTAGCAAGGGGCTTAAGCCCCTTGTCCTCAATCCGAAAAGAGGCGTCGGGACAAGCGCTAGAAGGTTTCTACGTAGATCAAGCGCAATTCCCGCCCGATCGCATGACTGCCGCGCCGGTTGGTCAGGATGTCCTTCAGACCGAACTCGATCAGAACACGTTCGAGCACCGTGCAACGCGCCCCGGCGTTCAAATACCCCTCGCCCTTACCCAGACTGTGGTGCTTGCGGTCATCGTTCAGTCCCATGTCGTACTCCGCGACGAGACCGATGTTGTTGTCAAAGCGGAGGTCGGTGCCGAAGAAGAAATCGATGTCATCGTCTTTGCCGGCGGTCTCGCGCGAGTAGTTGATGCCGCCGTGCAGCGAGGATGTGAAGCTGGCGCCGCGGTACGCCTTGGACATCACCGCGTAGAACCCTTTAGACTTGATCTCATACCGATCCAACGAGTCGACCCAGGGGCCGAATCCGACATCCTCATAGCCAATGGCCACGCCGGGGAAGTTCATGTTCTCCCCGATCAATTGCAGCTTGGTGAGAAACTGCATGCGGGGATTCCACTGGGGATCATTGGCGGCGATGATGTTGGTTCCCCCATAGGCGATGCCAACCATCCAGTTCTTCGTCAGGCCGATCTGCAGAATCCCCAAGACGCCGCCGTCGGGAAAGGCACGCAACTCGGTGTCAAATGACCCGCGTCCGAGCATCCCCGCCGTGGGGTTGTCGATCATGCGACGAGGGGCTTGGACCCCTTGTGAGTTGTCGCTGGCGGGCAGCTCCTGGAACCGACGCGAACGTTGGGCATCGGCTGGCGCACAGATCACCAGTACGAGGACAAGGGCAAGAAGCCCCCCAAAGGACTGCCGTGGATTCTTCATTTTTCCCCTCTCGGATAAAGTACACCCTGCCACTGTGCAAAATCCGCCGCTGGTCAGTATCTGTCAACACAAAATCTTGTTGATCGGCCGCACCACCCGAGAGCTGGCCTGCTAGACAGTCTTGGGCGATGGGAATGCCTAGTCGTTCGATTGCCCGGCGCGGAACGGAATTCCTCGCGACGCTCTCCGGCTCAACGTGGTTCGATGAGAACCGGGTCAGCCGCGCGACCGGGATGCACCGTTCCTGTGCGGCCCGCAGTCCCGAGCGGCCGCACGGCCCCATCTTTTGTGCCTGAAGCAGAGCCGCCCTGGTCTTGGCCTGCCGGGGTGCGATTTGTATTGGCTTGCCAGACAAAGCCTTGCGTCCTCTGTGCTTCTTGTGGGACGGTTTGGGCTTGGATAGGGGAGCGTTTGGCATATATTTTTGTGGGAACGTCAGCGGGAGCGGGCGGGTAATAGAGGCAGGGTCAGATCGGCAGCCCGCAGATTAGGAGACGAGAACTTGGATACCTCAAAGGCCATCGACCACGGCTTGATGCGGCGTGTACAGCAGGACGATTACGACGCGTTCGAACAACTGGTCGATCGCTACAAGGCGCGTCTGGTCAACATCATCTACCGGATGCTCAATGACCAGAACGAGGCAGAGGACTTGGTCCAGGAGACCTTCCTTCGGGTCTGGACTCACCGACAGGATTATGACTTCTCGTACTGCCTGTCGACTTGGATCTACACGATCGCGCTGAATCTGGCCAAGAACGAGCTGCGAAAGCGCCGCAAGTTCAAGTTTTTCAGCTTGTTGGACATGTCGGAGAAGGGTGTCGAGATCGCCGACCCCAAGCTGGGGCCCTCGGCGCTCGGCCATCTCCTTCAAGGGGCGATCAGCCGTTTGCCGATCAGGTATAAAGAGGCGTTCATGCTGCGCGATGTTGAGCAATTGCCCTATGAGGAAGTCGCGCAGATTCTGGGTGTGCCGTTGGGAACGGTCAAGTCCCGGGTTAATCGCGCTCGCGCGGTGTTGAAAAACGACTTGAAACCGAAACTGGAGCAGTCCGGTGCGTTGTCGCAAGGCTCGCTGGTTCCTGTCCGCACGTTGTGACGGGACCGTGTCCGAGCGCCAACGCGCGCGTTTGGACACCCATCTGTCGACCTGTGCCGAGTGTCGGCGCGAGGCGTTCTATTTCTCTGAGATCGCCGCATTGGCAGGCCGCATGGAGAAGGTGGCGGTTCGTCCTGACTTCGACCTCCGCCTCCGGGCGGCGATCCGCCGTGTGGAGGCCGGGGAGGAGAAGCCAGCGCGCCGCTGGCAGTTCGTTCACGTGACGTTGCGTCCCGCGTTCGCGGTGGTGGTGGCCACCGTGGTTGTTGTGTCGGCTCTCAGCACATATTGGTTCCTGTCCCCCAAGGCGGGGCAGGTGGCCCAGCGGGCGAGCTCGGCGCCTGAACTGACCTCGGTCCCGGTCACGCTGACGCCGGTCGAAGGGTTGACGCCGGAGATGCGACGGCTCCAGGAGCAGTATCTGGCGACAGGCCAACTCCCGGAGAACTACGTTGTCGAGGCGGTTGGCCTTGATGATCCCACGTCGAAGAAGCCATCACCGCGCTACGTGATGCCGACCATGTCCACCGAGCAGGTCTCGCGCAAAGACAGTTACTGATTCACGCCCTCGATAATTGACGCTGCGGGCCGCTGTGCGGCCCGTTCTTGTTTTTCCGTCGAGACGGGGGACTCATCCTACAAAGCCGAAGGAGCGTTGGAAGGGGGTCTGCCCTGTAGGGCCGCTGAAGGACCTTCTGACCCTGCCGACTCGCGTTGCCGGTGGGCAGAGCCTGCCCTACGAAGACCAAGAGGTCCGAGGAGGTAGGGAGGGCTTCGCCCACCAAGCCATCGACTGGGCATGCGGTCTCCTGGCCTGTCGACACTCCCCCCCGGTCGGGCGGGAGGCGCGTCTGTGAATGGTCTTCAGTCTGTCCCGCCGGGGTTATGCCGATTGTAAGAATGTGGTCCGTCCCGGGCCTTCGGTAGTACAATAGGGGTGCAAGGAGGATGCATCACTCGGATCAGAGCCGACGAAGGAGGCAGAGATTACCTTGATGAATGATTGTGACCGGTGTGAACTGCCCCTGAGATCAGAAGTCCGTCTTGGCGGCGTGGCCGCGGCCACGATCCTTCTGGTGTTGGGGATGTGGTTGCCATCGCGTGCTGGCATGCCGATGCTTGAGCGCCCCGGCTCGCTTCTGACAGCACTTGAGCATGAGCTCCGGGCGGTAGTTGACGCAGTATCTCCGTCGGTTGTCACTATCCGCTCCACCTGCCGCGCCGATGGCAGCCATGCGTCCAAAGCCGGTTCCGCCTCACTATCGGTTGGCTCCGGACTCATCATGGACACTTTGGGCCGGATTCTCACGACCGCACGCGTCGTCGAGGACGCCGACGATTTCTGGGTGGAAGCGGCCGACGGACGGCTCTTCCAGGCGATCATGCTCGGGAGTCATGGCGATATCGCCGTCCTCCAGATCAACGCCACGGGGCTGACTCCGGCTCGTTTCGGCGATGGTGCCGATCTGGGGGTCGGTTCGTTCGTTGCCGCCATCGGCAATTCCTATGGATACGCCGGTGGTCTATCCTGGGGGGAGATCAATGGGTTCCGTCCCGACGGGACGATCCAGATGTCACTGGGCGTATCCGCCGGCAGCTCCGGTGGGGCGCTGGTTGACAGCCGTGGCGACGTCGTTGGGGTGATCAAGGCGAAGATATCCGAGCCATTCTACCTCGACCCGCTGCTGCTGCCGGCCGGGGAGGGGCGGGCCTCGATTTCGATTCCCGGCCGGCGGCTGGAGCTGCCGACCTCCTCCGTGTCGCTGGCGATTCCGATCGGGACCGCCCTGCGCGCCGCAGGGCGCATCACCGACGCGGGCGCCGACGTGCCCGCCTATGTCGGCGTCTACGTCGAAGACCTGACCGGCTGGTACACCGCCCACTTCAAGACCGAGAATGGTGTTCTGGTGACGGGCGTCGTTGAGCACACGCCGGCGGCGCGTTTTGGGCTCATGCAGGGTGACGTCATCGTCGCGGTTGACCGGCAGGAAGTGCCTTCGGTGCGCCGCTTCCGGCAGATCGTGGCGCAAGCGCGCCCCGGTCAGCGCCTGATGCTCGACCTGCTCCGTGGCGGCAAGCCGCTCAAAGTCGTGCTGGAAGCCGGTCGGGCTGATCTCCCGCAGACGCAGGTGAGTGCCGAACCATCACTTCCCACGGCAGGCCGTACGATGACCGTGGTGCCTGCCTGGCTGCCGGTCGGATCAGCGAGGATGGGCGCGCCCGGGCCCGGCGATTCGCCGCGGTCACCGGTGCCCGGCGCCACCGGGGAGCCGGTTGAGTGGGAACGGCGCCTGGGACGTTTGGAACGGGTTATCGACTCCCTCCAGCAAGAGCTGTCCACGCTTCGCCGCCCCGTTCGTCCCTGACTGTCCGGAGGATTGCGGAAGGAGCAGGGCTTCGCCTGGAATTGCCGGCTGTCATGCTGGACAGAGTCGAAGATCCCGCCCAGAAGGCGGGGCATCTCTATTGGGGCACGGCGTGCCGTGCCCCTACAGCAACACCTGCCCATAGAGGCATTCCGTCCGTCGCTGCGGACTTAGAATGGGCGAGAGTCTTCCCGCCATCTACCAGGCCGCATCCCCCGCTGCCGCTGCGGGCGCGGTGATACCTTGCCCCGACTCTCCGTGCGTGGTATCGTGAATCCGCTTCTGGGAAGCGGCAGAGAGCACTCCTGCCGCGCGGTGTCGTGGTATGCGCAAGCGGTTCAAAATCCCACTCTGGACTCTGGGTTCGCTGCTTCTGTTGGCGGGGGCGGCCTATCTCTGGCTGACGCAATCTCCGTGGCTGAAGAACCGTCTCGTTGACCGGATCAATCGTACTCTTCTCCCGCTGACCGACGCGCGTGTGGCCATCGGTGCACTTTCCGGGAACGTCCTATCGGGGCTGGCGGTCGATGACGTTGTCATCACCGCGCCCGGCGCGGGCGGTGCTCTGGACACGCTCTTGACGATCGATCGGCTCGCTGTAGCCTACGACCTGCGGATGCTGGCCTCGGTCGATCGCATCGTCGACACCATCCGCCTTGTCCATCCGCAGTTCTTCCTGCCGAGGGACTCGCTGGCCGCGTACTGGTGCTCGCTACGGAAGCCATCGGCGTCAGATGCCGGTGTCCAAGGAGCGTTCGATCTGTCCCTCCGATCCATCGTGATCGAAGATGGTGTCCTACGGCGGTCGGGAGACTCGCTGCCCCTGGCTGACTCAATCCGCATCAGCGCGGCGCTGACCGCCCGTATGGGGGACATTCGCGTGCGGCTGTGGCCATCCTCCGCGCGCGCGCGCTTCCTCGGACCGCTCTCGCTGGCAGGCCGACTGGAGGTCACCGACGCCGGATGGTTGTGTGATTCGGTCGTGGTACGAACAGGACAGTCCGACCTCTTGCTGTCAGGTTCTGCAGAACAGTGGCGTGTGGCGGGCCGCCCCCTTGTCCTCGATGATATCAACGCTGTTGTCCCCCTCGGAGTCCATGGACGCCTGAATGTCGATGGACGGATTCACGCCGACTGGAAACAGAAGCGATGGTCGGGACGCGCTGTTGCCACCGGGCTTCTGGAGGGTTTCGTCTTCCAGGATGTCGAGATGAGGTTTGCGGCCGAGCCCTCCGGTGTGGTCTTCGATACGATTGCCGGCAGGATTGCCGATGCACGCTGGCGTGGTTCCGGTCACCTGGAATGGGAGGCCACGCCAGAGCGGTGGGGGTATGTGGGTGACGTCAGTGGTTTCGATCTTGAGCGCTTTGCCTCCGGGACGTTTGCCAGCGCCTTGTCCGGCCACGTGAAACTGTCTGGGTGGGGCTTCTCGGGTCCCGACCTGCGTCTGCGCGGCGACGTCGATCTGACCGCCGGCGAGTTCGACGAAGTGCGCTTTCAGCGGGCGAAAGGCGCAATCGGTGTGACCACCGACTCGCTTGTCCTGGCCGAGGATTTCGTGCTGGAGCTCAATGGCACTACCCTGGTCGGCGGCGGCACGATTGCCTTCGCTGACTCACTCGACCTGTTTGCCAATGTGGCCTGCGACGATCTGCGCCGCTGGGACCCGATGATCTTCATCGATTCATTGGCGGGACGAGGCAACGGCTTTGTCTATCTCACGGGGCTGACGGCTGATCCCGATTTGGCCGGCGGGGTCAGCTCGGATTCGCTGCGCTTGTTCGATTTGACCACCAACAGCTTTGAAGCCCATTTCTTCGTGCCGCGATTCCTGTCAGAGCGCTCGGGGACTGTGGATGCTCGGTGGGGTCAGTCTTCCACCTGGGGCGTGGCCACCGATTCCATCGACATGACGGCGCATCTCCACGGACGGGAGGTCGTGGTCGACTGGGCGCACTGGTCCTCTCCCTACGTGTCCATAGAGGGAGCCGGACGGCTGGACTGGTCGGCCGATACACTCCCGGTGCAACTGTACCCGCTGACAATCCGCTGGGAGAACCAGAACTACTCGGCGGGTGACAGCGTGCGGCTGGTGATTGACTCCAACGGTTTGAGCTTTGCGCCGCTGTCTTTCGAAGGGCCGCTGGGGATCGTGCGCGCGGATGGGCGATTGGACTACGACACGCGGATGGACATGGGCTGGGAAGTCGAGCGCTTCCGTTTGGAGTCGTTGTGGCGCCGCTTCTTCCCCACGATCGACCTGACCGGCTTGCTCGAAGCGCGCGGCCGTCTTCAGGGCACATCGGCAGCCCCGCGCTTCTCGCTCACCGGCACGATCTCTGACCTCAGCTACCAGGACGATTCGTTCGGCGACCTGGAAGGCGCCTTGTTCTATGAGGACCAGCGGCTGGTGGCCGACTGGCTGCGATTGAAGAACCCCGATTTTCAGGTGGACGTGAGCGGCGTGTTCCCGATTGATCTTGGATTTGCGGTCACAGGTCCCCGGGTCTTGGCCGAGACGCTCACCGGCCGATTGAGCGCCTCCGGTGACAATCTCGACCGCATCGTCCGTTTCTGGCCGCAGACCGTGGAGTCAGTCCAGGGGCCATTCTCGCTGTCGGCGACAGTGAGCGGCACACCGCAGGCGCCGCGTTTCAGCGGCACCGGTTCGATGTTATCGGGGAGAGTCAAGGCGCTCGAGATCGTCAGCCCGATCGAAGACCTCCGCGTCGATCTCACGTTGCGCCAGGATACGATTCTGATCGACCGGGCCACCGGAGTAGTCCGCGATGGCGACAAGCGCGGCCGTGTCAGCGCCGCTGGGCTGCTGCGCGTGGAATCGTACGACCGTTTCAACTATGATCTTGCGGTCAAAGGCCGGGACGTGCCCGCACGCTTTGAGTTCGAGGACTACGCCGTGACCGCCAACTTCGACCTGACCGTCAAGGGCTCTCTACCCCCGATCGTAGAGGGACAGATCCGTCCCCAGCGTGTCGACGACCATGAACCGGTGACCACCGAGGCGGAGGCGCCGGTCAATGATCCTACCCTGTGGGACTGGGACATGGCGATCGATATGCCGGGCAATTACTGGCTCCGCAACGATCAGATCGAGGCAGAGCTGTCGGCGGAACTGCGGCTTGTGCGGACACGCGGACAGGTGAACTATATCGGCACGGCGGAGTTCATCCGGGGCAAGATATACCTCCTTGACAAGGTGGGACAGATCAAGCGCGGTGTGCTGACCTTCGATGATCCGACCAAGACCGATCCCCAGTTGGACATCGACGTCGTCTTTCACGTCCAGCAGCCGCGTGTCCAAACGACGTCGCAGGGCGCGTCGGGGCAGGTGGTCGATTTGAACCTGCACGTTGGCGGCCGGGCCTCCCAGCCACTCATCCAGCCGGAGGCGCCGTACACCGAACAGGACGTGCTGTTGCTCCTGATGGCCAACACCACGCTGGCGGCCGGCAGCGGTGACACCACCGCGACCGGCGATCCTCTGGCCAACCGGCTCAAATTCGCGGCCACGGGACTTCTGTTCTCCGAAGTTCAGCGGGTGGCGGCGCGCAAGCTAGGGTTGGAGACACTGGAAATCAACGCGGGACTTGGCACGCCGGGGACGCAGATCACTGTCGGGCGGTACTTCTCCCCGCACCTCTACCTTTACGGTAGTAGCCCCATCGATATCGGCGGCGGGCAGGAAGTCGGGTTTGAGTATCGCTTCGGTCGACACGTGTTCTTGGACGGCAACCGGGACAAAGACAACCGATATCGGCTCAATCTGCACTTCAATTGGGACTACTGAGGCCATACATCCATCGCTGCACGACCGCGTTCATGTTCGCGCTGGCGGTCTTTTGCGTCGCGGGCGTGGTACTAGGGGCCGAGCCAGGCGATGAGCAGCTTCGTACGTGGCGACGCAAGCGTCCCCCAGTCACGCGCATTGAAGTCGAAGGGAACCGGGCGCTGACGTCGGGCAGAATCCGTGGCCTGATGCAGATCCGCGCGCCCGGTTTCTGGGCGGGGTTGGGGTTCCGGCATCCCCCACTGTTGCTTGTGGGGGCCGAGGATCGGGATGCCGCCGCGATCCGTTTGGTGTACCGTCAAAACGGGTACTGGGACGCGGAGGTGCACATCACCGCGAAGCCGGATCAGACTGGAGATCGGGCCGCGGTCACCGTCTCGATCAGCGAGGGGCGGCGTTACCGATGGGGTTTGGTTCGGCTGGACGGCGATTCACCCGACCTTGTCTTTCGGGGGCGGAGGGAGACGCGTCGGCTGGCGCAAGGAAGTCCGGCCGATTCCCTGGCCCTGGTCGCGGTGGCCGAGCAGATTCGCTCCCTATGTGCGGACCGGGGGCATCCCCAGCGCGTGTTGGAAACAGCCGTTCACGCGCGCGCCGACACGCTGGATGTGAGCTTCTCACTGGCGGCGGGAGACTCTGTCGTGCTCGGTGACCTGGCGATCACCGGCCAAGAGAAGACGCGCGAGGCGCTGATCCGCCGCGAGATCGACTGGGAGTCGGGGAGCATCTTCTCGCAGCGGCGGCTGGCGTGGCGGCAGCAGGATGTCTATGCGACCGGATTATTCAGCTTCGTGCATCTGGAGCCCCTGGGTTTCGACTCTGCACAGACGGGCTGGCCCCGCCGCGCGAATTTCCGATTGCGCGTCGTCGAGCGCAAACCCTCCTACGTGGAGTTCCGTACCGGCGCGGGCCAGGACCCGGAGCGGGACCTGACCTGGGACTATGCCTTCGAGTGGGGTTCGCGCAATTGGCTGGGGACGGGACGCCAGTGGTCGTTGTCAGCCCAATCGGGATTCGTCGTCATCACCGACTGGCGTGTCCTCCACCACCGGTTTGCGGCGAAGTACACCGAGCCGTGGATCTTCGGGGTTCGCCTGCCGACGACGCTGACTTTGGCCTATGAGCCGGGTCTTCGTTCCGCAACGCAGAACTTCAAGGTCGAAACCTACTCCGGAGAGCTGAACGTTACTCGTCGCGTGGGGAGGGTGATGCGCTGGTGGTCCTCCCTGATCTATGAACGGGTCACGATCTATGGCATACCGGCAGATCAACGCGAAGCACTGCTCGCCCAGCAGGGGATCAATGTCCGGCGCCGCTGGACCGCGGCTGTGGAACGGGACACGCGCCCCAATGTGTTCATCCCCACCTCGGGGGCACGGACCCGGATCGACGGCGAATATGTCGGCGGTATTCTGGGCGGTGCTAGTGACTTCTACAAGCTCGACATTTCCTGGGCACGCTATCAAACCGTCAGTGCGCCCACGGTACTCGCCAGCCGGTTTCGTCTCGCCTGGGCCAACACTCATTCGGGCGGCACGTTCATTCCGACGATCGACCGGTTCTTTCTCGGCGGTGCCAACTCGATCCGCGGGTACGCGGAGAACACCATCGGCCCGGTCGATGATTCCACCGGCGCGCCTACCGGTGGCCGGGTGGTCGCGCTCGCGAACCTCGAACTGCGCACACCGGTTGTTCCGAAGCTCTGGTTCACCCTGTTTCTGGATGCCGGCAACAACTTCTCCGAGTTTCGGCAGGTCGTGCTCAAGGACATGCTCTTGTCCCTGGGGATCGGTTGGCAGTATATCGCACCGGTTGGCCCCGTACGTCTGGACTATGCCCGCCGCGTCGTGCATCCTCATTACCCGAAATCGGATCGACTGCACTTGTCGATCCTCTTTTCATTTTGACGACCGCCGGGCGGCGAGGCCTGAAGGTGGTGCCATACGATCAACACTTCCCAGCCACCGCGCGTAGAGTGATCGTATTGTGGCGGATCATTCAGAGGAAAGGCAATCACCGTGGATAAAGCACCCATCATCTGCATGACCCTGCGAGGCAAGCCATTTGACGATGCGCGCCGTGAGCCGACACCATACGCCTATGAGTGGTCGCCGGGCGCGTTCGGCGCCTCGATCGTCGCCGCCGGCGGCATCCCACTTTACCTTTCCAACGAGTCCTCCTCAGTCCACGTGCGTACGGTGATCGACCGGGTTGATGGTCTATTCCTCACCGGAGGCGAGGATGTGGCTCCCGAGCACTTTGGCGAAACGGCAGCGGTCGACAACCTCACCGTGAACGCGGCGCGCGATCGCGTGGAACTGGCGGCGATCGCCGCGGCGGACCAGAACGGCGTGCCGATGCTCGGCGTGTGCCGTGGCATTCAAGTTCTCAACGTGGCGCGCGGCGGCACCCTATATCAGGATTTGGATCGCCAGTATCCCGAGCGTCCCCGCGATCACACGCGCGGCGGCAGCGGCCTGTATGTTCAAACGCACGCGGTGGAGATTCAACCTGGCTGCCGGTTGTCACGTGTTCTGGGCATGACACACGTGGACATCGCCACCAGCCATCACCAGGCGATCAAGTCGCCGGGGCGCGGTATGGTCGTCACCGCATATTCGCCGGAAGACGGGGTCATCGAGGCGGTCGAGGAATCCGGCGAGCGGTTCGTCATCGGCGTGCAATGGCATCCGGAGGTACGTCCCGACGACGAGGCTACCGTTCGTCTCTTTCGCGCCTTTGTCGGGGCGTCCGCGCAATACGCGCGGCGTTGTCACGACCGGTCGATCCCCGCCGCAAGCTGACCACCTGTCGGAGATCATGATGCGGATCATCTACTGCGATCATAACAGCACGACACGCACCGATCCGCGGGTGGCTGAGGCGCTGCGCGAAGCGGCGGTGGAGGATTTCGCCAACCCCTCTTCGGCGCACCGATTGGGGCAGCGGGCGCACGCGCGGCTGGATGAAGCCCGCGCGGCGATCGCCGCGTTCATCGGCGCGAAATCCTCCGAGATTATCTTTACCGGGTCCGGAAGTGAAGCCGACAATCTGGCGATTCTCGGCGCACTGTCTTCTCCCGATGCGCGTGGCCGGCACTGGGTCACGGTCGCCACCGAGCACCATGCCGTGACGGAGACCGCCGCGTGGACGCAGCGCACGGGGGTCGAGGTCACCGTGCTGCCGGTCGATCACCGGGGCCGGCTCGATCCCGGTCTGTTCGCGCGGTCTCTACGTTCCGATACGCAGGTCGCCTCGGTCATGCTCGCCAACAACGAGGTGGGGACGGTGCATCCGATCGCAGAACTGGCGGGGGTGGCTCATGAGCACGGCGTCATCTTCCACACCGATGCCGTGCAGGCGCCCGGCAAGATCCCGGTGCGCGTGGATGAGTTGGGTGTCGACCTGCTGTCGCTCTCCGCGCACAAGTTCTATGGCCCGAAAGGCATCGGCCTCCTCTACGTACGCCAGGGGACGCGGCTGGCGCCGATTCTCCACGGCGGTGGACAGGAAATGGGGCGCCGCCCCGGTACTGAGAACGTTCCGGGCGCTGTCGGCACCGCTGTTGCGATGCGCCTGTTGGCGGAGAACCCCGGTGAGCCGGCGCGCGTCGCCGCCATCGCCGCCAATTTCCGGCGCTTGCTCGTCGACCAGGTCGCCGATATCGAGTTCTTCGGTGATCCCGATCACCGGTTGGTCAATACCGTCGCCGCGGGATTTGGCGGCATCGACGGTGGCGATCTGATGATCGCACTGGATCTGCGCGGCATCTGCGTTTCAACCGGTTCGGCTTGCACCTCGGGCGCGCGTGAGCCGACGCACGTTCTCCGGGCCATGAATATCGAAACACACTATGCCAACGGGTCGATTCGTTTCTCGTTTGGCCGGGAGAGCCAGCCGGAGGATGCCGCCATCATCGCCGCAGCCGTGGCCGATGAGGTGGCGCGCCTGAGGTCACTGGTGAGTAAGAGCGCCGTCAAGCCGTAGACGCGCAGTCTCATTGCCGGTAGTGTCTGGGAGCTGTGAACAAGAAGAGCACTGGGCACGCCGCCGACCGACAACGCCATGGTTCTGACACGTGATTATCTGAAGTCACTGATCGATCCCCGTTGGCAGGGACGGCGCGTGGCGGCGGCGATGTCGGGTGGAGTCGACTCCGCCGTCGCTGCAGTGCTACTGGCCGAGGCCGGGTGCGAGGTCGTCGGCATCACCATGAAGCTGTGGGACTACAGAAGCGTTGGCGGTGATGCCGTTCGCGACGGTCGCTGCTGCACAGTGGAATCGGTTGTTGATTGTCGCGCCGTGGCGACGAAGTACGGATTCCCGCACTACACGGTTGATCTAAGCGAGGAATTCGAGCGCACGGTCGTCGCCAACTTCATCGGGGAGTATCGTCGCGGACGGACTCCCAATCCCTGCGTGGTCTGCAATACCGAGATCAAGTGGCCGGCGCTGTGGGAGAAGGCCGCGGCATTCGGGTGCGAGGCGATCGCCACCGGCCATTATGCGCGGCTGGCAACGGCGGCAGACGGACGAGCCGGTCTGTATCGCGGCGTCGATCCGTCACGCGACCAATCGTATTTCTTGTGGGGGGTGCCGCAGGACTACCTTGAGCGCACGATTTTCCCCTTGGGTTCTCTCACGAAAGCGTCTGTCCGCGAATTGGCCCGGGAGTATGGTTTGGCCAACGCGGAGAAGCCGGAAAGCCGTGACATTTGCTTCGTCGCCGATGGCGATCTGAACCGCTTCCTGACTGAGCGCGCCCAGCGCGACGGTATCAGCCGAACGCCGGGCCCGATTCTGAATCGCAGCGGTGAATTGGTCGGACGGCACGACGGTTTCGAGCGGCTGACCATCGGCCAGCGCGGTGGGCTGGGTGTCGCCGCCGGGCGCCCGCAGTACATTACGGCGATCGATCCCGAGACCGGTGCGGTGACCATCGGTGATGATGCGGATCTGTTCGGCCGGTCATGCCGGGTCGCACAGATGAATTGGCTGATCGACGCGCCGGTCAACGCCTTCCGCGCCCTGGCTCAGATCCGCTATCGGCACCAGGCCGCACCGGCGCTCGTCACACCAATGGGCGCGACCGCGGTTGAGATCCTCTTCGACTCGCCCCAGCGTGCCATCACGCCTGGCCAGTCAGCCGTTCTCTGTGACCTCAACTCCGCTCGTGTTCTCGGCGGGGGTGTGATTGCCGCCGTCGGAGTTGGCTGATCTCCCGGTTGCCGGGGGATCACCGGGTCGGATCGCTGTCTTGTTCCCGAGGAGGCACAATGGAGTATGCGATTCACACGGATGTGAAGTACGGGCCGCTCGAACTGGTGGAAGTGGGGCGGCTTGCCGACGAATGCTCCGAGCGATGGTGGAACCAGACGCTCTGCCGCGTGAACGACTGCACCGTGCGGGTCGGCGTGTTCGCGGGGGAGTTCCACTGGCACAAGCACGACCGGGAAGACGAGTTCTTCTTTGTTCTGGAGGGGAAGCTCCTCGTGGACCTGGAAGGCCGGACGGTGGAGCTCGAGCCGCGGCAGGGGCTCCTGGTTCCGCGCGGCGTCCCACACCGGACGCGCGCCCCTGAGCGCACGGTTGTCGTCATGATCGAGGCCGCGACCGTCGTACCAACAGGAGACTGACGCACCGTGCGCGGTCCGTCTGCTTCTGCGACCCGTGCTCACGACCGCAGCGTCGTCGGGTGGATGCTCTGCTTGTGGCGAGCGATTTGTCCTGAGCGCGGTCGAGGGAAACGGCAGACGGGCGGTTCGCGAACCGCCCCTACAGGCACGCGGTGACGGTGGGTGCGCAGCACCCACGCTACATGCCATTTGCCTTACGAGCGGAAGAAGTAGTCGTACAGCGATGCCACCCCGAGGCTGTCCGGTGTCAGCGCCTCAAACGTGTCGCCACGCCAGATGAGCAGGCACCGCGTGCAGAGCCAGAGTCTCTGGTGGGAGATGAGTCGTCGCTGGCAGCGCGGGCAGGAGCGGTGATGGCGGTGGCGTTTGAACACGGCGGACCTCGCATCTCAGCGCGAACGTGAAATCAGCATGAACGTCGTGATCCCCATGAGAATGGGGAACGTCCTCATCGGCGACCAGCAGGGCATCAGCACCAATAGGAGGATTGTCAGCACCGCCGACGGCACAAGCACGAAGCAGGTGAGGTTGAACGCGGCGCGCGCCGCGCGTCCCACCAGCAGCATCAGGCAGATGGCGGTCAGTATCCACATCCCCCATTTGACGGTGACGCCGCCGTGCGTCTCAACCCAGACATTGAGCATGATCCAGCGCCCGGCCAGTTGGGCCACGAAGGCCTGGATGGCCGCCAGGATGGTTGTGAGCAGAGCGATCATCGTGTACCGTAGTGGCCCGTCGAGGCTCTTCTGCTATATCACGTCGCTGCTGATCGGTTCGATGGTCAGCGAGGATTCGCCGACTTCGCTCAACCCATTCATTCGCGAGGTGAGGAAGTTGCGCGAGGTGATCCACTTCTGCGAAAACCCCATCACCTCGTCGTGTGTGGCGTCGTCTTCCCAGTCGACGGTCAGACTGTCGATACGTTCGCCGTGGACCAGGAGGTCTTCCATCATCAGGATGTAGCGCACCTTCATTGTCCCACTCCTGTCTGACGGCGCCTTGCGCCGGGTGTCCACTGCCAGGAGATGCAATGACAGTGCCGGATGTCGTGATGCCCGGCGGGTGGGTGCTGGGCGCACCCAAACCTGCTGCGCTACATGCGGATATGGCCACGCTCAGGCGGAGGGTCACCTGGTGAAGCGGCGATTCGGCTGGCGCTTAGTTCAAGCCGAAGTGGTGGTCATCCCATAGGTTGTGGCGAGGTCACGACGGGTCGGTGCAACCGTCTGTGGAGCGGATTCTGTTGAACCTGGTCCTACGATTGTGCGCGGAACAGCGGGTGAATCGCGCCGACCTGTTCGTGCAGCCGGGCGCGGTAGCGCAGACCGCCGCGGGGAGATTGATGCATCAACTCACCGAACGTGGCAAACTCGGAGGGATCGGCCCAGCGGGCTTCACGGATTTCGTGTCGATCGATCGCGGCGATTGCCCGATCGTCAGTCAGCGCGGAGAATACATGTGTGCACCAGTCGATCCGTCGCTCGCTATCGGCGAACACGACATTGGCACGCAGCAAGTATGTGGACAGCCGGATACGCAGCCCTGTCTCCTCGTACGCCTCGCGCAGGGCGCCGATTTCGAGCGACTCTTCCGGGTTCAAACCGCCCGATGGTGCGCGGTACATGCCGGGGGGATAGAATGGCTTGGCGATCACCGCGAGCTTGCCATCGGCTTCAATGTACAGCGTGATGTCGTGCGCCCGGCCGTGGTGCTGGCTGGCTTTGATGATGGCGTAGTCGTCGGCTGTGATCGGCTGGTAGTGGGTCCACAGCCGCGGTTTGCCGTAGCGCTCCTCCCACGCCGCGATGGTCTCTGCCGTGATGTGCATGGGATGATTACAGCAGCGCGACAACCTCGGTCTGCAGTGGCAGGGTGGTCACCACGGCACGATTCCGATGGATGAGCACGTTGATCTCGGAGCGGATGCCGTAGTCCGGCAGATAGATCCCCGGCTCGATGGTAAACGCCATCCCGTCTTGCAGACGCCTCCGATCCTGGGTTTCCAGATTGTCAATGTTCGGCCCGATGTCGTGGACGTTCACGCCGAGCGAATGCCCGGTACGATGGATGAATCGGTCGCCGTATCCGGCGTCGGCAACCACCGCCCGCACCGCCTGATCAACCTCGAATCCAAAAACCGGGTGTCCGGCGGCCATCCTCTCATTGACGAAGGCGACGGCGCGGTCGCGGGCCTGGGCGACGACGGCGAATGTGGCGGCGATCTCCGGTGGGACGCGCGCGGACGTGTACCCCGTCCAGGTGATGTCCGCATAGACGGCTTCGGGAGCAGCCGACTTCGCCCACAGATCCAAGAGAACAAGCTGCGCCGGTCCGATCGGGGCGCTGCGCTGAGCGTCCGGCTCATAGTGCGAATTGCTGGCATTGGCATCAACCGCACAGATCGGACCCTCACCATCGTTGACCAGGTCGCGGCGGGTGAACTCCTCCCGAATGAACTGGGCGACATTGTATTCGTGTAGGGTCCTCCCCGAGCGGACTTGATCGGTAATGAGAGCAAACGCCGCGTCCTTGACTTCTATGAGACTGCCTGCCGCGAAGCGGTGCAGATCAATCTGCGTCGGTGACCAGCGGGCGAGGAATCGCGCTACCAGGTCTGCCGACGAGACGACCTCGACACCAAGGGCACGGATCTTCTCCACGGTGCCGGCGTCGACGCGTGCAACGTAAGGGATGGCGTTGTCGGGTGAATACTCCATCGCCAGGCGGCGCCGTCCGCTCAGCATGCGCCGCAGCGCCTCATCCAATTCCTGCCATGACAAGTAGGGATGCTGCCGGCCGGGGATACCGGCGAAGGTCGGCCTTTCTATCACATGGACCACGGCCTCGGGCTCGCCGGTGCGGGGAATCAGGATGAACCAGCGACGCGTGACGATGCCCTTTAGTTCTGCGACCTGCCGGGCGATCGGATTGAGGCCGTGCGCATCGTACAACAGCCAACCGTCCAGGTCGGTCTCTGCCAGCATTGCCTGAATCTCATTGATTCTCATTGTTCCCTCTGCCTCCTTCTTGGAAGGTAAGAGGCAATGAACGGCTCTGGCCGATGACAAGACAAGCGTCATCAGCGCCACGAACGCCGCATCGCGTTCGTCAACACGAAATGATGGTTGACAGCAACGCTGGCGGGCGCTATTGATGGCGCACAGGAAAGGGTGCCCTGGAACGCAGGGCTGTCCAGCGATGGCGATCACACCGGAAGACGTCGCTTACGTTGCCCGGCTGGCGCGTTTGGAGCTGACCGAAGAGGAAATCGCGCGTTTTGGCCGGGACTTGGGGCGGATCAGCGCCTACGTTGCTCAGTTGGCGGAGCTGGGCCTCGGTGATGAGACCCCGGAGCCGGTTCTGCCGCTCATCAAGTCAGCGGGAGCGCTGCGTGAGGACGAGGTGCGTCCGAGCCTTCCGGCGGAGAAAGCCTTGTCCGGGGCCCCCGATGCGGTCGATGGTTTCTTCCGTGTTCCCAGAGTGATCGGATGACGCGAGCGGTATTGCACGCTTGCTGTTCCGTCACACGATCCTACCCCAACGGTCCGGCCTGGCCTGAGAGGTGACCATCCTGCGTCGCGCCCGACTTATTCGGCCCGAGGACATTGTCGGGGTGATACCGGCGCGCTGGGGCTCAACCCGTTTTCCGGGGAAACTGCTGGCGTCGATTGGCGGGTACCCGCTTCTCACCTGGGTGATCCGCGGCTGCGTCCGTTCGCGGCGGGTCACACGATGGATCGTGGCAACGGATGATCCCAGGATCGCGGCGGTCGCCTCGGAAGCGGGTGCGGAGATCAAGATGACTTCTGCGGGGCTCAAGAGCGGTTCCGATCGTGTTGCCGAAACCGTGGTGAATCTGCGCCGGCGCTGGGTGGTCAATTGGCAGGGCGATGAGTGGCTTCCCGATGGTCGCCCGATCGACGCCCTGGTTGCGGCGCTGGAGATGCACCCGGAATGCCCGGTTGCGACATTGGTGCACCCGCTGGCAGCGGACGAAGCGCGAAATCCGCACCGCGTCAAAGTTGTTGTTTCCCCGGACGGACGGGCGCTGTACTTTTCGCGGGCCTTCATCCCGTACGATTCGACCGGGACAAAGCCCGTGTGGTTGCACGTCGGTGCCTATGCGTTTGCCAAACCGGTGCTCTTGCGCTTTGCATCCTGGCCGCAGACGCCATTGGAGAAGCGGGAGAAGCTTGAGCAATTGCGGCTCTTGGAACACGGGATTCCGATCGCGGTGGCCCGGTGTCGCGTGGCGACGTTCGGAGTCGATACGCCAGCGGATGCACGGGCGCTGACCCGGCGGCTGGCGAAGAGTCGCCGCCGGGGCGATGATGAGGGCGAATAGCACCGGGAGTACTGCCGATCACTGAAGGAGGGAGACGAAGCGATGGACGCGCTCGAGACGACACAGACCAAACACATTTTCGTGACCGGTGGCGTGGTCTCTTCGCTGGGGAAGGGAATTGCGGCCTCTTCGCTGGGCTTGCTTCTGAAGCGGCGTGGTCTCAAAGTCGGCCTGCAGAAATTCGATCCCTATATCAACGTTGATCCCGGGACGATGAATCCCTTCCAGCATGGCGAGGTCTTCGTACTCGACGATGGCGCCGAGACCGACCTCGATCTCGGGCATTACGAGCGGTTTCTGGGGGAGAACCTCACGCGGCAGAGCAACGTCACGACCGGCCAGGTGTATGAGACGATCATCTCCCGCGAGCGGCGCGGGGACTATCTCGGCGCAACCGTGCAGGTCATCCCGCACATCACCAACGAGATCAAGGCCCGCATACGGCGCATGGAGAAGCGCAATGGTTCGCTCGACGTCGTGATCACCGAGATCGGCGGCACGGTCGGCGATATTGAATCACAGCCCTTTCTCGAGGCGATTCGCCAGATGGGATTGGAGAGCCCGCCCAACAGCACGCTGTACATCCATCTGACCCTCGTTCCTTACATCGAAGCGGCGGGCGAGCCGAAGACCAAGCCGACGCAGCATTCGGTCAAGGCACTCCGCGAGATCGGCATTCAGCCCCACATGCTGTTGTGCCGTACCGTGGCCGAACTCTCCGAGGAGATTCGCGCCAAGATCGGTCTATTCTGCAACATGCCGGCGAGCGCCGTCTTCTCGGCCATCGACGTCGCTTCAGTCTATGAGGTGCCGCTGCTGTTTCACGCGCAAGGTGTCGACAATCTGGCGTGCCGCTTTCTGGCTCTCGATGTCCCTCCACCCGATCTGGATGACTGGCGGGCGATGGTGGAGCGGATCAAGAATCCCGGTCGGCGGGTGCGCATCGCCATCTGCGGCAAGTATGTGACGCTGAAAGATGCCTACAAATCGATCATCGAAGCGTTCGTCCACGCCGGCGTGGCCAATGACGCCCGTGTCGAACTCGAGTGGGTCTCCTCCGAGAATATCAAGAAACAGGGCCCGGAACCGTTTCTTGATAACATCGACGCTCTTCTGATTCCCGGCGGGTTCGGCGAGCGCGGTGTGGAAGGAAAAATCGAGGCGATCCGCTTCGTGCGGCAGCATGGCATTCCCTTCCTGGGGATCTGCCTGGGGATGCAATGCGCCGTGATCGAGTTTGCCCGCAATGTCTGCGGATTGGAAGATGCGCAGTCGACTGAGTTCAATCGCGAGGCGGCCCATCCGGTGATCACGCTCTTATCGGAGCAGCGCGAAGTGACCAACATGGGGGGGACAATGCGTCTGGGCGCCTATCCCTGTGCGCTGACGGAAGGGACCAAGACGCATCGCGCTTATGGGGCGGCGCAGATTTCCGAACGGCACCGTCACCGCTATGAGTTCAACAATCACTACCGCGAACAGATCTTCGGGGCCGGGATGGCGCCCGCCGGTCTTTCGCCTGATGGCACCCTGGTGGAGATCGTCGAAATCCCCGCTCATCCCTGGTTTGTGGCTGTGCAATTCCACCCCGAACTGAAATCGCGCCCGACCGCGCCCCATCCTCTGTTCCGCGACTTCATCGCCGCCGCCGTGAGGTTCCGCCAGTCGCGCGAGCCCCATACGGTCGTCCATCGCCAGAGCGCCGGTTCTGCCTAAGACCCTCTAACAAGATGAACGCCGTCCGCAAAAGCAGACCCCTCGCTCCGCTCGGGGTGACAGTAGGATTCGGGATTCCGAAGACACCCCTGTCGTCCCGAGCGCAGCGAGGAACCTGCTTCTGCCTGGACATGGCTTGGAGAGTCACTTCGTTAGGCGCTCTAACAGCTTGTTAGGCGAGGGAAGACAGGAGACAATAGCATGAATGCTGACGACCCGATTCAACTCCTCTTCGGCGGAATGGAGAAACTCGGACCTGGGAGCAATGCGCACACACGGCGTGTTTTGCGCATTCTTCCCAAAACGGAGTTTCATAACATTGTTGATGCGGGGTGCGGAACCGGCCGCCAGACGCTCGTGCTGGCGAGAGAAATCCGTATGCCCATTCACGCGGTCGATTTGTATCAACCCTTCCTGAATGACCTTGCGCGGCGCGCGAAGGAGGCGGGTCTCGAGAACCTTGTGCGGGCGCACTGCATGGACATGCGAGATATCCCCACGGCGTTTCGCGATATCGATCTGCTGTGGTCTGAGGGCGCGGCCTACAATATGGGCTTTGCCGACGCGCTGACCGCTTGGGGTGTAGCGATGACCCCGGAGGGTCTAGCCGTAATCAGCGAGTTGTCGTGGTTACGAGATCAAGTTCCTGCTTCGGTGAGAGAGTTCTTCGCGTCCGGCTATCCGAGCATGCGCTCTGTTCAACAGAACATCGCCATGGCTGCGAGTGCTGGGTACAAGGTGCTTGATACGCATGTGCTGCCTCGTGAGACATGGGTCGAGGGCTACTACGACATTCTCGAGCCGCGAGCAAAGGCCCTTTGTGACCATCCCGACCCTTCTGTTAGAGATCTTGCCGTCGACACGCTCAGAGAGATCGAGGTTTTTGAGCGCTCGGAGGATAGCTATGGCTACGTGTTCTACCTGTTGCAGCGCGCCTGACAATGGGCTGCCGCGGACACCGCACGCGCCCTGGCACCGCTGAGCTTCGACGTGGGGGAATACGCGCGCGTGCCGTTCTGGGCCTATAAGCGCGCTTGGGTGAGCGGGCACGGTTGCTTATATTTGGCTTCCGTGCGACGGGGTTGTACCAAGTGGAGTAGTGATGACCGCCCCTGACCAAGCTACAGTGCGCGGTTTCACCATCGGTCCGCACACGATCGGGTGTGGTCAACTGATATGGATTCTCGGCCCCTGTGTCCTGGAGTCCGCCGATCTGGCGTTACGGGTCGCGGAGCGGCTGGCCGAAGCGGCGATGCGTGGCCATCACGCCATCATCTTCAAGGCCTCATACGCCAAGGCCAACCGCCTGCGGGGCGACTCATACAGTGGTCCCGGGCTCGACGAAGGACTTGAGATCCTCCAGCGCGTACACGCTGCCACGGGGCTGCCGTTGACGACCGATGTGCACACGGCATTCGAGGCCCACGCGGCCGCCGATGTGGTCGACCTCTTGCAGATTCCCGCCTTCCTCTGTCGCCAGACCGACCTGGTTGTGGCGGCGGCAAGTACCGGGAAGCCGATCAACATTAAGAAAGGCCAGTTCCTCGCGCCCGCCGACATGGGACACATTGCCGATAAGGCGGTACAAGCCGGGAACGACAAGGTGATTTTGACTGAACGCGGCAGCACGCATGGATACGGTGACCTGGTCGTCGATTTCCGTGCGCTGCCGATCATGCGCGGCCTGGGGTTTCCCGTCTGCTATGACGCCTCGCATTCCCTGCAGACACCCGGATCGGCGGGAGGACAAAGCGGTGGACGTCGCGAGTTCTTGCTGCCGCTTCTGCGGGCCGCTTTGGCGGTTGGAGTGGATGCGGTCTTCTGTGAAGTGCATCCTGACCCCTCGGTCGCCCTGAGCGACCGCGAGACCCAGTGGCCGCTGGCGCAACTGGATGAGCTCTGGCGGGTGGCGGAGCTTCACCATGAGACGACCTTGAGGGCCGATGCGTAGCCGCCGCCGACCGACGAAAGCACGTCTGGCGAAGATCCGACTGCTGATTTTCGACTTTGACGGCGTCCTCACCGACAACTACGTGTATCTGACCGAGCGCGGCGAGCGGATCAAGCGCTTCTGGGTCCCCGATGGCGTGGGCGTTTTCATGGCGCACCAGGCGGGGATCAAGATGGCGATCATCACCGGCAATGACGATGGCTCTACGCAGCATCGGGCGAGATTCCTGCGCATCGATGATCTCTTTCAGAATGTGCGCGACAAGCTGGCGGTGTACGAGGATCTGTTGCGCAGGCACGGCCTGTCCGATTCGGAGTGCCTGTTCATCGGCGATGATCTCCCCGATGAGGTGATCTTCCGGCGTCGCGGTCTGCTCACGCTCGCGCCGCCGGATGCCCATCCTCAGATACTCCGTCTGGCGAAGTGGGTTGGTGCCATGCCCGGCGGGCGGGGAATCGTTCGCGAGGCAATTGACGCGTTGCTGACGGCGCGCACTTCCGGGCGCAAGAAGACGGTCGTCAAGAGGAGCCAGTGACCAGGCAGGCTGCCAGAGTAGTCTCAACCTCGTCACCAAAGCCCGTGGCGGAAGCAAGTACGGTGGTCGAAGCCGCCCAAGCGCGTCGACTGGGTATCGCCCGCGATGTGATCCGGCGCGAGGCCGACGCGGTCGCCGCGTTGTCCGATCGACTGGATCAACGGTTTGCCGAGGCGGTGGAGCTGCTGCTGAGGTCGACCGGCCGGGTCATCGTCACCGGGATGGGGAAATCCGGTCTCATCGGCCAGAAGATTGCCGCGACGTTGTCCTCGACCGGGACGCCGGCGTTCTTCCTTCACCCCACCGAGGCGGGGCATGGCGATCTGGGAGTCGTCGGGTCAGGGGACGTCGTGATTGCCGTCTCGAAGTCGGCGGTCTCTGATGAGATCGGTGACCTCTTGCCGGCTTTCAAGCGCCTAGGGATACCGATCATCTTGATCACGGGGAACAGCGACGGCGACTTGGCGCGCCGCGCCGATATTGTTCTCGATGCGGCTGTCGGCAGCGAAGCCGAGCCCCATGATCTTGTCCCCACCTGTTCGACGACCGCCGCACTCGCGCTTGGTGATGCCCTCGCGGTCGCTGTGCTGTCGGAACGCGGCTTTACCCCCGAGCAATTCGCGCGTCTGCATCCGGGCGGTGCGCTCGGGCGGCGGTTGCTACTGACCGTAGCCGATCTGATGCACACGGGAGAGGCAATCCCGCTCGTTCGGGCGGAGGCCCCGTTCAAAGACGTCCTGGTTGAAATGACGCGCAAGCGTCTGGGTACTGCCGGTGTGATCGATGACGAAGGGCGCTTGGTGGGAATCTTTACCGATGGGGACTTGCGCCGCCGGGTCGAGACGGGTGGGGATCTATTCTCCCTGTCCGCCTCCCAGGTGATGACCAGGAATCCCAAGACGATCGTGGCGTCCGAACTCGTGGTCGGCGCGTTGGCGCGCATGGAGGACAATCGCATTACAGTGCTGTTCATCGTCGATGAGAAGGGCTGCCCAGTCGGTATCCTGCACATGCACGATGTCCTCTCGTCCGGGGCGGTGTGATGTATGCGGGCGGACGACACGGGACGTGCGGGAGTGCGAGCGTAAGTGCCCCACCCGAAGGGTGGGGTTCTTCCACAAGAGATAGAGGAACACTGCCTGTGACTGACAGATCGCGCTCATGGCTTATCCCGGTTGGGATGGCGCTCGCGCTTCTCTCCTGCGGGCGCCAGGAACCATCCGTTCCGCCCCCGGCGCAGTCGTTCCCGTCATCGGAAGCCACCAACGCCTCGACCGTCTTCCTGACCGGCTCGATTGTCACCACCAAGATCAAGAGCGGCCGGATTGTCAGCTACGCGGAGCAGGATTCCGCCTGGGGGTTCGGCCTGTTCATCGATTTCTTTGATGAACAAGGGAAGCACACCTCGACATTGGTCGCGGATTCGGCCCTCGTCCGCGAGAAGCAGCGCTTTCTGGAGGTTTTCGGCCGGGTGAAGATCACCACCGACGATGGACGCACGCTCGACACCGATCATCTGGCGTGGAACGACACCAAACGGGTTATCACGACTGACGGGTATGTCGTCATCACCAAGGGGAACGACATCATGCGCGGCTATGGGTTCGAATCCGACCCGGAACTGACCCACATCCGCCTGCTACGCCAGGTAACCGGGCGGCTGACCGACACCCGGGTTCTGGAAGACACGACCAAACGGTAGGGGCGTATGGCCATACGCCCCTACAGCTTCGCTGCGACAGCTCCTGCCATCTCCAAGGTCGTGTTCTTGCCGCCCATGTCGTAGGTGCGGACCTTTCCCTCTTTGATCACGGCGGCGATGGCGTTCTCGAGACGGTCAGCCATCGACTTCTCTTTGAGCCAGTCGAGCATCAGTTTCACGGTCAAGAGCATCGCCATCGGGTTCACCTTGTATTGACCGGCGTACTTGGGTGCCGACCCATGTGTCGGTTCGAACACGGCGTAATTGTCGCCGATGTTACCTGAAGACGCGAAGCCGAGCCCGCCGACCAGTTGCGCGCACAGGTCGGAAATGATGTCACCGAACATGTTGGAGGCGACCAGGATGCCGTAATCCTGCGGGTTCTTGATCAGCCACATGCACATGGCGTCGATGTTGGTTTCCCAGAGGGGAATGCCGGGGTAGTTCTTGGCGACCTGGCGGGCGGTGCGGATCATCAGCCCGGATGTCTCGCGGAGGACGTTCGGTTTCTCAACCATGGTCACCGACTTGTAGCCGAACTGCTTCGCGTATTGGTAGGCAGCGGTGACAATCGAGCGACAGGCCTCGCGGGTGTTAATCCGGCAGGAGATCGCCATATCGGCGCCGGGGACCGCGTCGAACTTCCTCATGTTCTTGCTGTGCTCGTTCAATTTGGCGCGCAGATCGTCGGGGACGGGATGAAACTCGACACCCGCATAGAGATCTTCCGTGTTTTCCCGGAAGACCACCAGATCGATGTCTTCGCGGTAATTGAGCGGATTGCCGGGATACGCCTTGCAGGGCCGTAGGTTGGTCTTCAGATTCAGCGTCTGCCGCAACTTGACGATGGGCGATTGATAGACCAAGCCTTTGCCCTTCAGCGCCGGCGTCAGATCTGCCTCGGCTTCTTCCTTCGGCTTCGAGGTAATCGCGCCAAAGAGAGCGCAGTGGGTTTCCTTGAGGATCTTCAGTGTGCGGTCGGGGAGCGCGTTTCCTTCTTTGCACCAGAACTCCCAACCGATGTCGGCGGGGATGTACTGGGCGTCGAGTTTCAAAGCATCGAGCACGATCTTGGCGGCGTCCATGACATCTTTGCCAACGCCGTCACCGGGCATCCAAGCGATTTTGTAATGGGGCATGGGTCAGTCTCCTTTTCGTTCGGGGGAGTATGGCGGGGCAGCTGTTGTGGTTTCAAGAGAAATCACCGCAGACCCGGCGCAACCTTGCAGGAAGAATGGGAAATTGTCATCCCAGGCGAAGCGAGGGATCTGTCTTCCCGTCCGGGGAGAGTGCCGGCATCAACTACTGCTTCGTAGCGCAGGAGCCCTGCGATCCTGCGGCCGTTCGCTTTGAGACGAAGATGTCAGGAGCACAGGGCTCCTGACCTACGTTTCTCTACCCGAGCCGCCGCCTCACCAAATTCTCCGCCCCCCCGGCGACCACCAATTCCTGCGCGGTGGTGCTCAGAGGCGGGAAGGGGAAGGTCCGACCGTCAAAGGACAAGACCGATCTCTGGTAGTCGATTCTGATTTCGGGGCCGACGATTGTCTTCGCCGTTGTGTTTTTGTACTTCTCCCGCACATAGGCGACCAGTTCCGGGCATTCGAAGACCACGAATCCATTGTTGAAGGCATTGCGTTTGTAGGTTTCGCTGAATGAATGCGCGATGACACAGGGAATGCCACGATACAACAGCGCCGTGGCCGCCTGCTCACGCGAGGAACCGGTACCGAAATTGCGCCCGGCGACCACGACATCACCGGCCTGCCCGACGTTCTTGAAGTCCGGGTCATAGTTCTCGAAGCAGGCGGCGGCCATTTCTTCCTTCGTGATATCGTCGCGGTAGGTCAGTTTGCCGGAGTAGATGCCATCGGTGTTGAGGTTGTCGACCGGCAGCCATAGGAGGCGTCCCTTGACCTGGGCCGGGAATCCCTTCACGATTTCCACCGCGACGGCGGGACGTTGCGCACGCCCATGAATCGTGATCTCGGTCCTTCCCTTTACGTCATCGAAGTGAATTGGCGCTGCAATGTATCCGGCAGCAGCCGAGGCGGCCACGACAGCGGGACTGGCGAGATAGACAATGGCATCGCGGTGCCCCATGCGCCCCTGGAAATTGCGGTTGGTGGCGCTGATCCCGACTTCCCCCGCTTCCAGCGTGCCCGTTCCCAGACCGATGCAAGGCCCACATCCTGAGGGGAGCACGATCGCACCGGCATCGATCAGCGTCTGCCATGCACTCAGGCGTTCGGCTTCGCGCTGTACGTTGGCGGATGCAGCCGCGACATACAGTTTCACACCGTCGGCGACCTTCTTCCCCTTGAGAACCTGTGCGGCCTCAACGAGGTCTTCCAAGCGGGCGTTGACGCAACTCAACAAATACGCCTTGTCAATCTTCACGCGGCGCTTCTCGATCTCCGGCAGCGAGACCATCGTCTTGACATGATTGGGTCCGGAGACATGCGGGATGACTGTCGCAAGATCGAGCGACAGTTCGACATCGTAGTGAGCATCTGCGTCGGTCTGCAGGCGGTTGGCGTACCAGGCGTCCACGTCGTTGCGCGTGACACGCGTCTTCCCCTTGGTCTTCAGGTAGTCGGCGCGCCCGTACAAGAAGTCGCGTAGCACCGTATCGAACGGAAACACGCCGGCGAGCGCACCCCATTCGGTGGTCATGTTGGCGATGCTCAGCCGCTGGTCCATCGTCAGAGCGGCAATACCGTCGCCGGAAAACTCGATCGCCATGTTGAGCACTTCATCATGGTTGAACAGGCCGCAGAGGGCGATGATCACATCCTTGCCGACCACGCCGGGCCGCAGCTTGCCGGTCAGATGTACCCGCGCGATCGGCGGCACCTGCCACCAGGTCTGTCCGGTCGCCCATAGAGATGCCGCATCGGTGCGCACGACCGGCGTGCCGAGCGCCGCAATCGCGCCATAGAGATTTGAGTGCGAATCGGAGGCGACAACCATCGCACCCGGGGTGACGTACCCCTCTTCGACCATGATCTGGTGGCTGATCCCGGTTCCCGCCGGATAGAAATCGATCCCATGCTCCTGCGCAAACGCCTCGATCTTGGCGTACTTGGCAAGATTGTCCGGTGCCTTGTTCTGGATGTCATGGTCGATGGCGAATACCGGCTGACGCGGGTCTGCGACTCTCTTCGCGCCGATTGACTTGAACTTGCTGATCACCGCGCTGGTGTTGTCATGCGTCATCACATGCTTCGGACGGATGGTGATGAAGTCCCCGGCGTACACGTTCTGTCCGGGCTTCAGCCCCACAGCATGCGCGGTGGCGATTTTCTCGACGACGGTCTGGCTCATGGGTTCCTCCCACTGTCAAACGCAGACGATGCACAAGCGTTGGCGGTACGGACCCTATCCTTCTTCCGGTCCTCTGCCGTGTCCATTACCCGGCGGTCCCTGGAGTTGTTGGAAGCCGGTGCCGGTCCACCGGTACCAGAGGGCGTCCTTCGGAATGTCGTTTGGATCAAGATAGGGATCGCCAAGCTGAAAAATGACTCCGCTCGGGCTCCCGGTTTGATCGCGCAGGGTCTCACTGAAGGCGCCGGGAAAGACAAATGCTCCTAAGTGCCTCCGGGGGACATCCACGAAAACAGTCGGCTGAGTGAGCGGAACTCCGTGGCGTACCCCGGTCGCGGCTGTAAACACGCGATCGGCCAACCGCCCCGCTTCCCACCATGCGGTCGACCGCTCGACCAGTGACGCGGACATGACAACTAGCCAGATGCACGCAGCGAACACCGTGGTCCGCGTGGCCCGTGGTTGGAAGGCAATCGCAGCCACCGCAATGGATAAACCGGCGGAGGCAAGATAGATCAACCGCAGCGCGGTGTACGGTGAGAAGAGAAACGGGAATGCCGCCGCGAAGGCCAGGGCGAGGCCGAGCTTCGCCAGGCGCGACCAGACATGCCATCGCTTCTTCGCAGCTAACACGACGACACCGGCGGCCACTAGGACAGCCGCGGCGTAGAGGAGGGTGTGCGGCGCCGCAGGCAACGCATCGCGCCAATGATAGTAATGTCCGAAGCCGACGATGCGGAAGAAGGAACGCACCGGCAAGGCAAGCTGGAGAAGATAGAAGACGGCATTACGGAGACCGGCGAGAGGATTCAGGGCGAGATTGCTCAACATCATCCCCGTTTGCACGCCGATGATGGCGCGCCAGGCTCCGAGTACGGCGATCAGTCCCACGACACCGAGAATCGGCCAGGCGTCGCCTCGGCGATGGCCGCGATACCACCACAGAAGCATCGCGGTCAGCGGGAAGGTCAGCGCCGATTCCTTGAACAAGACCCCGGACGCGAAGCAGAGGACCGCGACGATTCCCCATCTTCTGCGACGCCCCAAGAGGAATCGGTCGAAGGCTAGGAGTCCGCCGAGGTGGCAGGCGGCTTCGCTTAGGCCGCTGATCCCGGTGGCCCAGAAGACCGCCTCATCGTGGGCGGGATGGATCGCAAAGAGCGCCGCCGCCCACAGCGCGACCTTCGCATCAGTGCCCAGCGATCGACACAGACGATACAGGAGGAACGTCACAAGACCATGCACGAGCAGATTGATCACGTGGAAGACAGCAGCGTGCGTGCCGACCAGTGCCTGCACGGTCTGTTGCAGGACGCGCACCGCTGGACGGTAGTAGTGGACCGCCTCGGGATCGTGCGCGGTCCAGTACGACTGCACGGCCGTGCCCCAGGGTTTGTCCGCACGGGCCAGCAACAGGAAGTCATCGGCATGAAGACGGGAGGCGACCGAAAAGCCGGCAGCAACGCCTAGACAGATCACCGCAAAGGACAGAACTGCGGCGCGGACCTTCATGGAGGGATAGGCGACCGGCGGTGCGGTGGAATGAGCTTCCTTACCCACCGACCAGCTCAAAATCAATGAAGTCGGCGTGATGCAGGATAATCCCCTCGGGCGTGCGTTTGCCTCCCGCCGCCTCCTTGGAGTGCATCGCGATCACGTGGATGACCGCCTCCGGCAACCCTTGTTCCCAAGCGAGGCCGACGCCCGAGAAGGGATGGCGCAGCAGTTTGCCATGCCTGCTCTTCACGAATTGACCGTTCTGTTTGGTGAACTCCAGCACTTTGCCGACGTCGGCGAGCAGCGCGCCTGCAATCAGAATGTCGCGGTCAACCGTGCAACGCGCCCCATACGACTTCTTGAGCACATCCCAGCAGGCGATGCACATCTTGGCGACCGTGCGCACATGCTCCACGAAGGTCACATTGACGCCCGTGACAAGGAGCGTGAAGGGCATCGTGCGCAGATCGTCCAAGGAGAGATCGCTCTTCTCCATCGCCTTCACCCAGGTGGCGAGGGTCTTGTCGCGCAGGGTGGGGTCCTTGATTTCGTTGATCTCTGGGAAGATGGAAAGGACATCATCGCGCATGGTTATGTTCCTTCTGTTTGCGGTAGGAGCACGGCGCGCCGTGCCCCTACTCAGAAACGGTTCTTATGTCAAATGCCGCAACGGCGGGCCGTCGTAGGTGACATCCTGGGGGTGGATCGCCCGCATCGGCTTCTGGCGCGTAATCTCTTCATGGGCGTGGGCCACGAGGCCGGGCAGACGCGCGATCATGAAGAACGCATTGGCCAGCGCGGTCGGAACCTTCAAGTCCACGAGCACCGCGGCGATGGCGCCGTCGACATTCAGTGGGAGCGGCTTGCCTGTTGACTGGGCAATCGCATCCTCCAGCCAGCGGGCCATGTCGACCCCATCCTGGGACTTGCCCAGTTCATCGGCGATCTGCAACAGACGCGTGGTGCGCGGGTCTTTGGTGTGCAGACGGTGGCCGAATCCGGAAATGCGCCGCCCGCGAGCTTTGCAGTCCTCGACTACCCTGGTGGCGGCCTCGGAAAAGGAGATGCCGCTCTTCTTCGCGATCGTCAGTGCCTCGTTGATTGTCTTCATGCAGTCTTCGATGGCGCCGCCATGCCAGCGGGAGATGGCGAGAATCCCGGCCGCGACCGCCGAGCCCAGCGGCGCGCCGGTCGAGGCCACCGTAACCGCCGAGAGCACCGAGGGGGGCGTAGTGCCGTGATCGAGGGAAGAAACGAAGATCGCATTGAGGAGTGTGACGGTCCCCTGATCGGGGAGTTCGCCCAAAAGCGCCAGGTGGATCGCCTCCGCGAAGCCGACCTTTCCCATCAACTCCTCGACCGGGTAACCGCGCAGACGGATCACGTTCGGTCCGATCTCGCTGATCGCCGATGACCAGTTCAGTTCGCCCATGCCATTCTCCCTGGTTCCGCCTGATTCTGCAAGGGGCTAAAGCCCCTTGTCCGCATCCTGACGCCTACTCTACTAGTGACCGCTGCCGATGATCTTCTTGACGGCTGCCGGGATGTCGCCGAAGCTGTCGACCACAGTGGCGCCGGCTTCCCGCAGCCGTTTGACCTTGCCCTCGTGGGTGCCGCGATCACCTTCGATGATGGCCCCGGCGTGTGAAAAACGCGTGCCTGACTGCGCGCCGCGTCCACCGATATAGGCAACCAGCGGCTTGGTGAACTTCTTCGCCCCGATCAGGTCGGCGACCCGTTCCTCCTGCGATGACCCGATCTCGCCGAACATGGCGACCGCGTCGGTATCGGGGTCGGATTGAAACAGCTCCATGACCTCGGGGAGATCGGTGCCGATGATCGCATCGCCGCCGACATGAATGATGGTCGATAGACCCACACCGGCGCGCGAAAGATAGTAGGCAATCGATGACGTAATCCCGCCCGAGCGCGACGCCACGCCGATCCGTCCGGGAATGAACCAGTCCCTGGCGGCGGCCGCCGAGCCCCCCATCATGCCGAAGACCGCGCGGCCGGGGGAGAGAAGGCCCAGCGTATTCGGGCCGACAAAGCGTGCACCCGCATCCCTGGCGGCGGCGGCGATCTCCAGGACGTCGTAGATCGGGACCCGGTCGGGGACAATGACCAGCAGTCTGATCCCGGCGGCAATCGCCTCCAAAGTCGCGTCCTTGACTAGCGGCGCGGGGACAAAGATCACCGAGACGTCCAGCGAACCGACCTTCTCAATTGCTTCGAAGACCGTGTCGTAGACCGGCACGCCGAGAACATCCTGTCCGCCCTTGCCCGGTGTGCACCCGGCGACCACACGCGTGCCATAGCGCTGCATCAGTTTGGTGCGCGCCAATCCCTCGCGCCCGGTGATCCCCTGCACGATCACGGTCTTGATTTCGTCGACAAGGATGCTCATGGATTCTGATTTCGGGCACGGCATGCCGTGCCCCTACGCGTCACGACGCAGCCGCTTTCGTGCGATATTCATCCAATCCGGGAATGGGCAGGATCACCCGCCCGCCGCCTTTGCCACCTACACAGCATTCGACCTCGCAGGCAAGACACTCGATGCACTTGCCGGTCTTAGCTTCATCCCGTGTTATGTTCAGCACCGCCACCCCGTTCTCTTCCTTTAGAATCTGCGGCACACACGTCTTGATGCAGGCCTTCGACCGGCATTCGCGGCAGACGGCATGATCGAACACGATCTTGCCGGTCGGTGTGTCGAAGGTGTAGAGTTCCTTCGCTGCAAAGGGCGGCGTCACCGGTCCCATGGTGCGCGGGGCCGTCGTTCTCTTCTCTTTCCCCAGAAGCGCCTGCATACGCTCGGCGCAGAAGTCGGCGGTGTCGTCCTTCTTGTATCCCTCGACCGGCGCCGGCAGGTCCTTTGTGTATTCCGTGAGAATGCGCACCGCTTCATCTTCGCCATTGCCGCCAAGACGGATCACCGCCGGGATCGAGAGATTCTCCTCCCAGAACGCCTTGACCAACCCGCGCGCCGAATGGAACTGCTCCTGCGAAGCGACCCCGGAGCCGGAGCCAAAGTACCCGTCGATGCTCGGCTGCGAGAGGATGATCTTGGCGGCGCGATACACCTTCGAAGCGGGCGGATTTCCCGACGTGTCGGTGAAGTTGGCGATCTTGTACCCGCGTTTGACCAGCGAGTCCATCGACATCATTGAGCCGCCGCCCCCGGCGCCATGGAAGCCGAGATATCCCTCGCCGCGCTTGTAACCCCGCGCCATCTCAATAAAGTAGAAGGTGCCGCGATAGTCGTTCTTCTCCACGCCCCAGGCGATCCGGTCCAGCTCCGTCGGCGGGCGGCCGAATTCGCGGGCAATATCGATCTTCAACTCCGGATGGCGGAACACCGCGTTGTCATCCACAGTAATCCGGCAATCGCAGGCGACCAGTTTCCCGTCCGTTTTCAGAACCAGGGGATTGATCTCCGCGGAGCGTGCTTCCCATTTGCGGGCCAAGCGATACAGGATCAACAGCGCCTTGGCCAGTTCGGTCTGCAAGCCACCGGAAACGCCGGTCTTGCGCACCGCTTCACGGGCTTCGTAATCGCGCAACCCGAAACGCACGTCGACCGGAGTTTTCGATACGTTCTGCGGATGCCGGCGCGCCAACTCCTCGATACCGGAGCCGCCGATCGAGGAGAAAATCACCACCGGCGTCTTGTTGGCATCATCGACAATCACCCCCGCGTAGAACTCGCGGGCAATGTCGATCTTCTCTTCGACCAACACCTCGGTGACATCGAAGCCGCCGATCTTCAGCGCCAGCATTCGCTCGACTGCGGCACTCGCGGCCTCGGCGCTGTCTGCAAAGGCGATTGCGCCTTGCGCCGCGCGCGCGGTGGTCCATGCCTGCGCCTTGATCACCGCCGGGAGGCCGACCTGGGCCAGCGCGGCCGCGACCTCCCCACAGGCGCGGACCACCTGCCCCTTGGGCGTGGCCGTCCCCGCCTGCTTCAGCAGTTCCTTTCCCTGGTATTCGTGCAACCGTGCCATCGCCCGACTCCGGCCGGCCCTCGCCGCCTCGCCAATATCGCGTCCGCGGCCGCAGCAAGTCAACCGGCCGTGCCAATCCCTGAGACGCCACGGAGGGAATTCCATTGCCGCCGCTGGCGCTCACTACGACATTTCTCCGGAGGGGGAGTCTCGCACCAACTGACCAGCACGGTGCCGTAGCCAGATGCCCGGATTCAGCCTGTTTTTTGACACGAGCGGAAACGCCGACAAGGCGGACGACCGTTTCGATCGCGCGCTGGCAGCCATGCAGTATGACAGCCGCTATCGGACAGCCAGCCTCGTGGCCGGTCCGTCGCTCCATGTCGGGTGGGCAGCGTACGATGGATACCCCATTCAAGTATGGCAATCCGAGACGGCTGCTCTCCTCGCCGAGGGGATGGTGTACGATCGCGGCTGGGACGACCTGCTGCCGCTGCTGCAGTCGGATTGTGCCGATCGACCGGAGTGGAAACGCACAGTCCAATTCCTCCGCGATTGGGTGGCCAAAGCGGACGGCGATTTCGCCATCGTCTTCGCCGCCAAGAGTCCCCCATATCGTGCCATCGTCGCGCTCGATGCGCTGGGTCGGCTGCCGGTCTACTGGTGCCGAGATGGTGAGCGCCTTCTGGTCAGCCGCGAGGTGAAGTTTATCACTTCGCTTCTGTCCACGGTGCAACCCGACCGGGCGGGAATCGCCCAGACGCTGGCTATGGGGTTCCCGTGGGAGGAGAAGACGCTCATCGAAGGGGTGCATCGCCTGCTGCCCGGAGCTGTGCTCTCCTGGCACGAGGAAAGTGGCGATAGCCCTGAACTCCAAACCTACAAATGGGCATTCGACTATTCCCCGGTGAAAGGCGACATGCCGTCGTTCGCCGGTGAGTTGGTTGACCAATTCGTGACGGCCACGCGCCTGCGCGTCAAAGCGTGCTCAGGCCGGCCTCTGGTTCTGTCACTTTCCGGTGGTATGGACTCGCGTGCCGTGGCGGCGACGTTGCACCGGCTGCGAGCCGAAGCGTGCGCCAGAACGTTTTCCCTGCCCGGCTACCAGCCACCACGGGAGGTTGACAGTGCCCGGTCAATCGCCGCTCTCTGCGGTCTGCCGTGGCGTGTCGTGCCGCTGTCGCCACCATCTATAGAGGCCTGCGATCGCCTTGTCCGTTTGAAAGATGGTCTGAACTCGGCCGCGATGGCGTACGCCGATGAGTATCTCTCGGCGTTGGTGAGAGACAGCGGCCCGGAGGCGGTCCTATTCTCCGGCGCCGGCGGCGATCTGGCTCTTGTGCCCCGCCACCCCGAACGGCCGCTGCGTTCAGCGCGTGAGTTGGCTGATCTCCTGCTGTCACGCAACCTGACCTTTCATCCCGATTTGCTGGCGGACGCCATGGGTGTGAACCGGGATGAATTGCGCGACGAACTGACTGCGATTCTGGAGACATATCCGGAGGCCGACATGGCCGGCAAGTACCTGCATTTCTGCTTCATGGGGTATGAGTTCAAATCGTACTTCGAAGGCGAGGACCGCAATCGGGCCTATCTCTGGACTGAAGCGCCGTTCTGTGCCAGACCCTTTTTTGAGCGCGCGATGCTGGCTCCGTTCGCGTGGAAGCGGCGCCGCCTCTTGAATCGCGAGTTCCTGCGCCAATTGAGCCCGGAGGTCGCACGGGTTCGCAATGCCAACACCGGCTTGATCCTCGGTAGTCTGCGCGACCGAACCCGCCAGTGGCTGCGCGAAATGGTTCTCTCGCACGCTTCCTGGGAGCGCGCTGTCCGCAACCGGCGTCGCCGCACCCGTCGCGGCGGCACCCTCCCACTTTCGGCCCAAGACCAATTGCTCGCGACCATCAAGTCATCGCCTTTGGTCGGCGAGGTCTTCCATCGCGACCGGCTCCTCGCCTGGGCGCAGAACCCCCACCATCCGGCGCAGGCCTGGCCGCTGTACACGTTGGTGCGGTACTTGGATATGTGCAAGTGACGCGTCCCCGTGTGTGAAATCGCTTGTCATTTCGCCGGGTCGCCCGTATACTGTGGGGTTTTCCGGGGCGGGAAACGATCTGGAGACGACGATGAAAGAAGGAATTCACCCAAAGTATTTCAACGCGGTGATCAAGTGCGCCTGTGGCAATGAGATCCACACGCGCTCGACGGTCAAAGACTACCACGTGGAAATCTGCTCGGCCTGCCACCCGTTTTTCACCGGCAAGCAGAAGTTGATCGACACCGCCGGACGGGTGGAGAAGTTCCGGCGCAAATACGGCATAGCGGCTCCTGCCGACAAGGCCGCCGCCGAGCCCGACGCCGACAAGGCACAGGCCGGGGCATAGCGAGGGTACATTGAAACGCGACGGGTCCTCAAGCGGGGGTCCCGTCGCGTTTGCGTTGTACGAATGCTGGCGCGCGAAAAGACACCGTGGTAGGGGCGTATCGCAATACGGCCCTACGAATGGTATGTGATGATGTCGAAACCCGCCGAGACGATGCTGGATATCCTCGACGACATGGCGCGGCGCGCCGATGAGTTCGCCGCGCAATTGGCCGACCCGGCCACTGCCAGGAATACCGAGAAATCGCGCTCGCTGGGACGGGAGCACCGGCGTCTAGCGGACATCGTGCAGGTGGGCGAGACCTATCGCAAGCTCCTCGCCGATCTTGAGTCCAATCGGCAACTGCTGGCCGAGGGCGGGGATGACGAACTGGCCGAGCTGGCACGCGAGGAGCAGGCGCGTCTGGAGTCCGAGAAAAGCATTCTTGAGGAGCGCTTGCGCGACCTGTTGACCCCGCCCGACCCCAATGACTCCAAGGCGGCGATTGTCGAAATCCGCGCCGGTACCGGCGGTGAAGAGGCGGCGCTCTTTGCGGCCGATCTGTTGCGCATGTACCTGCGCTTCGTGGAGCGGCGCGGCTGGAAGATCGAAATGCTCGGCTCGAGTGCCACCGGGGTCGGGGGATTCAAAGAAGTCGCCTTCGCGGTCGAGGGGGAGAACGCCTACGGCACGCTCAAATTCGAGTCCGGCGTCCACCGCGTGCAACGAGTCCCGGTGACCGAGGCCTCCGGACGCATCCACACCTCGGCGGCAACCGTGGCCGTGTTGCCGGAAGTCGAAGAAGTGGAGATTGCGATTCGGCCGGAGGATCTGCGCATCGATGTGTTCCGTTCATCGGGCCCGGGCGGCCAATCGGTCAACACCACCGATTCGGCGGTGCGCATAACACACATTCCGACAGACACCGTTGTGCAATGTCAGGATGAGAAATCGCAATTGAAGAACAAGAACAAGGCAATGAAAGTGCTGCGGGCACGGCTCTATGAAGCCGCGCAATCGGAGCGAGATGCCAAGCTCGCCGCCGAACGCAAGCAGATGGTTTCCACCGGCGACCGTTCGGCCAAAATCCGCACGTACAATTTCCCCCAGAACCGGGTCACCGATCACCGCATCGGTCGGACCCTGCAGAATCTCGATGCCGTCATCGACGGTGCTCTTGACGAGATCATCGACGCCCTGCGCGCCGACGATCGGCGCAAACGCCTGGCGGCAACCAGCCCGCCGTAGTGGATTCCTGAAGAACGGCCTCTGTGATGCCCATGACAGGACGCTGACTGCGCCCCGCATTGGTCCCGATTAGGCCCGGCTACCCGGAGGCGGTGAGACACCAGGCTTTGCGATTACCCTTGACAACTGACGACCGCTCATACTATTGAAGTGAGGGACTTGGGGTAGGCGCTTTGCCTTGCGGCGGATCCAATAATGAAGAGAACAGGCTCCGGGACGACTTCTCCTGACCACGACGGGGGCGCCCGAACCTCGGACGTTCCCAAGAGTCTCTACGAGGCCTGTGTGCGCCTGCTGTGGAAGAGCTCCCTGGGGAGGGCTGTAATACTCGTGCTTGGGGCGTCTTCACTGATGCTCAACGCGTACTTGGTGTACGAACGCTCGAAGCCAGCCCCTTCCCCGCCAGCTGCGAGCGATCACAGTCCACCTATCGAAAGGCCGCTGTTCGAGGAGTGGAGTGTCATGGATCTTCTTGCGGACTCCGCCTTCGGGCGTGTTCTACAGTCCGCAAGGAGTGTGTATTACGTGGGGCTGTCGGATTCGTGGGTGAGCAGCAATTACTGCGACAAGCTGGTCACCGCTCTTCAGAACGGAGTCAAGTTCGCAGTCTACTTGTACTTGCCAGAGGATACTTCGGATGCGTCCATTCAGGACTATGTCGGCGTCTTCCGGCGATATACTCCCCAGGGAGACGATTATCTCGGGCAGTTACGCGGGATGTGGATGGAGCCCGCGCTTCCTCGTTTCACTGGGAGGCCATGCGCTTCCGGCGCAGGCCGCGACACCGCCTATATGTCAAACTACAGCAAGTCCTTCTACTCCGCCTACCCAGAAGGGTGGCTTGTCGCTGTGAACGTAACCCCCGAGAGTCTCAAGGATGCCGACCGCCTTTTCTTCTTTCCGTATCTCGTGCAGGCAGTAAAGATGAGTAGGCCTGGGCTCTGTGTCCCGAAGGAATCCGAATTGTTCGCCGAACTCCTCGCGTGGTTGCGCACCGTATATACGAGTAGCAAGCCGGCATCCGAGGCCCCCACGAAGTGGTGGAAGGACAAACTTATGAGCGCGACTGATCAAGCGCCGGCACGGCCGGGGTCTGGATCCCCGCGCACGCAGTTCCTGGAGTGATTCGTTCAGGAAAGCCACCGGTCTTGCAGTCTGTGGGAGAGTTGCAGCGCGAGGAATCCCGTCGCTCGACAGCACCAAGGGCCCACCTTCCTATCCCGATGGAGCGGCAATGCCCGAACTGAAAGATATCGAGAAGGCGGGGGAATTGGTCGCGGCGGTGCGGAAGTCGCGGGCGTCGTACGCCGATTTTCGCGCGGTGCGCATTACCACCGAGGATGTCGCGCTCGCCGGCGGCAAGGTCGACAAGATCGACCGCAAGGTGTCGTTCGGCTTCGGTGTGCGCGCCCTCGTCGATGGCGCCTGGGGATTCGCCGCCACTGCCGGGTGCGACGAGAAGTCGGCGCGTACGACACTTGAAGAGGCCATTGCGATTGCCCGTGCCTCAGGACGGTTGATGACGGAGCCGGTGACGCTCGCGCCTGTCACCGCGGTCAAGGCCGACTACAAAACGCCGGTTGAGATCGATCCCTTCCTGGTGCCGCTGAAAGAGAAAGTGGAATTCCTGCAGCATCTCGATACCCTCCTGCGCGCGTCCGCCGGCGTCAATCAGACTGAGACCTTCCTGAGTTTTCGTCGCGAGGAGAAGTGGTTCTACTCCTCCGAGGGCGCGGTGATTACCCAGACAATCGTGCATTCCGGCGGGGGGCTCTCAGCGGCGGCGATGAAGTCCCGCCGCGAGGTCGGCGAGCGGTCATTCCCGACCTCCGGCGGGCAGCATCAGGCCGGCGGATATGAAGTGATCACCGCGCTGAATCTCGAAGCGGGCTGCAAGCCGACCGCGGAAGAGGCCGTCGCCCTGCTGGATGCGTCGGTGTTGCCCGAGCAGACGACGACGCTGGTCCTCAGCGGTGATCTGGTGTCGTTGCAGATTCACGAATCGATCGGCCATCCCTTGGAACTCGACCGGGTTTTCGGATATGAGCGCAATTTCTCCGGGACCAGTTTCGCCACCCCCGAACAGCGCGGGACGCTGCGATATGCAGCCGATATAGTTACAGCGACGGCGGACCCGACCGCGCCCGGCGGCCTGGGGACATTCGGGTTCGATGATGAAGGTGTCCCGGCGCGGCCGGTCGTACTGATCAAAGACGGCGTCCTGGTGGACTACCTGTCGTCGCGTGAGACCGCGGCGCGGCTGGGAATCGCGTCGTCGGGGGCCATGCGCGCCGAGTCGTGGGCCGATCTGCCTTTGGTGCGCATGACCAACACCAATCTCGCGCCCGGCGCCGGGACTCTCGATGATCTGATCGCCGACACCGGGCAGGGAGTGCTCATCGCCACCCCTGCCAACTGGTCAATCGATGACCGGCGCGAGAAGTTCCAGCTAGGCGGCGAGATCGCCTGGGAGATCAAGGGCGGGAAGCGCGGACAGATCTACAAGAACCCCGTTTACTCCGGCACGACGGTAGAGTTCTGGCGCAGCTGTAATCGCATCTGCGGTCCGGAGGCGTACACGATCTGGGGGACGCCGAGTTGTGGCAAAGGCCAGCCGGGACAGAACATGCGAACCGGCCAGGGAGCGGCCCCGGCCCGATTTCGGAATGTGAAAGTCGGGCAAGCGGCATGAGTGTTCCGAGCAAGTCGCGTGCATATATCACAGCAGATTCCTCACTTTGTTCGCAATGACATGGAGCCAGTCGGAGTCGAATCGTGATGATGGTGCCGGAATCAGAGTACCAGCGAGTCTTGTCACCCCGAGCGAAGCGAGGGGTCTGCTGTTCCCAGTTGACACCGGATAGCATGATGGGCAACTATGGAAACATCTCCTGAGAAGAACGCGATTATTGGTCTCTTGGAGCATGCGCTGTCCCGCTCCCCCGGCCAGCAGACCGAGTTGGTCTATCTCGGCCTGCGCGAGGCGACCACGCGTTTCGCGGAGAACGCGATCCGGCAGAACATGCTCTCTGCCGATGCGCGGGTGATTGTGCGTCTGGTCAAGGAAGGAAGAGTCGCGGTCTCTTCGACCAATGATCTGTCCCCGGCGGGGCTGGACCGGGCGATGAGCGACGCGGCCCAGATCGCGGCCTTTCTCCAACCGGATGAGACCTTTCCCGGTCTGATGCAGTCACCGGCGGCGCGGGACGTCGCCGCATTCTATCTTTCCACCGACACCTGTTCACCGGTGCAGCGCGCGGACGCCGTCGCTGGGATCGCGGCACAGGCGCGTGCGGGTGGCTTGGAGACGTCTGGGATGCTCCAGACGGTCACCGAGAGGGTGGCGGTGGTCAATTCCGCGGGTACGCGTCAGTTCTTCGTCGGCACCAGAACCGAACTGTCGGTATCGGCGGCGGACGATCCCACGCTGGGGCAGGGGTGGGCGACGGCCGCCAATCGGGACGTACAGGCGATTGATCCTGAGACGGTCGGAAGGATCGCCATCGACAAAGCGGTGCGTTCCCGCAATCCCGTGCCGCTGCCCGCAGGCGAGTACACTGTGATTCTTGAACCGGCCGCGGTCGGACAGCTTCTCTTGTTCCTCGGATTCCTGGCGTTCTCGGGGAAATCGTTCGCACAAGGTCGCGGCGTCCTCTCAGGAAGACTCGGCGAGACAGTCACTGGTGCGAGCATCACCATTAACGAGAATCCTTTTCTTCCCGAGTATCCCGGTTTGCCCTTCGATTATGAGGGTATCCCGAAGCAGAAAGTGATCTTAATCGAGAAGGGTATCGCCAAAGGCGTTGTGCACGACAGCCGTTCGGCCAAGATGGCAGGCACGACCTCGACCGGCCACGCGCTCCCGGCCGACAATGCCCGTGGCCCGTATCCGAAGAATCTGACGCTCCTGCCGGGAAAGGCGACCATGGAGGAGATGATCGCCTCCACGCCGCGCGGGCTCCTGATCACCCACTTCTGGTATCTCAATTATCTGAACCCGATGAAAGCGCAGGTCTCCGGGTCGACGCGGGACGGGACGTTCCTGATCGAGAACGGGGCGATCACCGGCCCGGTGGGCAATCTGCGCGCCACGCCCACGATCCTCGAGTCATTCGCGCGCGCCGAGCAGATCGGCAGCGAGCGTGTACTCTACCCGCAGTATTCGGCGATCATGTACGTTCCAGCGATGAAGATCGCCGCCTTCCCGTTTGTCGAAGACACTGAATGAGGATTGCCGGAGCGACCTGATGGACAGACGCGAATTCCTGATGCTGGGCGGCTTGGTCGTGGCCGCGACATGTCTTCTGGGCACACTCTGGCCGGTGGAAGGGCGAACCGAGATTCCGGCTGTGCCGACGTCCCGAACCCCGCCGCGCCGGTGGCTGACCGGGTCCGCTTACTCAGGCTGTGCCCGTCCGCTCGAATGCGCCGATGTCCACGCGGTCTGGGACCGCCGGCGCCATTTGATGTCTTGATCCGCTCGTAGGCCAGGAGCCCTGAACTCCTGACATCTCGACGTGAGATCCGACAATTGCAGGAGCACACGGCTCCGGCGCTACGATCTTGCACTCGCAGCGGCGGGGTGCCTTCTTGCGGCACGGGAGCGGGTGGCGACGATGACGATCGGCGAGTGGCGGAATAAGCTCCGTGAACGGTTGCGACCCGTCTCCGGAGAACTGTCTGCTTATGAGGCCGACCGGCTGCTCGGTGAAGTGGTGGGCGCCGACCCGACGGAGTTGACTCTGCGTTACCGGGATCTTGTTCCCGCTGACGCGGCGCAACGTCTGGAGAATCTCGTCGCCGATCGTCTGCGCGGGCGGCCACTGGCGTATGTCATCGGCCATTTGGAGTTCTGCGGTCTCGATCTTCTCTGCGATGAACGCGCGCTCATTCCGCGTCCTGAGACCGAGGAATTGGTCAGCATCGCCCTGCAATGCCTCCCGCCGCCGGAGGTCAGCGCGCATCCGCTTGCCATCGACGTCGGCACCGGCTCCGGCAATATCGCTCTCGCACTGGCCCACCGCCGCCCGGACCTGCATCTCATTGCCGCGGACATTTCCGCCGAGGCGCTGACGCTGGCAGGGGAGAATCGCGCCCGGCTTGGATTGGTCGGGAGCGTTTCTCTTGTCAGAGGCGACTCCCTGACGATGCTTGCTTCCGGCTGTGCCGACGTGGTCGTCAGTAACCCACCGTACGTCATTCCCGGCGATCCGAAGCTGGACCAATCAGTCTCCGCATACGAGCCCGCAGCCGCGCTCTACGGTGGCTCGACGGGGGTCGAGGTCATCAGAGACCTGCTCGACCAGGGACCGTCTGTCCTCCACTCCGGCGGGGTGCTGGTCTGCGAGATTGGCTACGATCAGGGACCGACGGTCCGGGCCCTGGTTGGACGCGACCCGCGCTGGGGACCGCCGGTGCTACATCGGGACTTGGCGGGGATTGAACGGGTACTGGTTGCACAGAGGAGGAGTTGAATATATCTTGACATGTAGGTCGCCGAAGCTGGGTCAGCTGAGGAGGTCGGAATGCCCGACGCGAAGAGTGCTCCAATCGTCCGCGTGGTTTTTCTTCTTCTGCTCTGTGCCGTGGCTTTCGCCTCCCATGCTCGCGCAGGTCAACCGCTGACGGGGCGGCTGCAATCTCCCGATACGGCCACAGCCCCATGCCCTAGCCCTTGGGTGTCCGATCCGACCTCAAGCCGGCTGATGTTTCTCCCGACATATGATGTCCTCCCGAAGGGGACCCTGACCTGTGGAGCCAGTGACTTCTTCCTGTGGCATGTTGCGGTGTGCCCGACAAGCTTTCTTCAGGTCGGGGTGTTCACGTGGGTTTTCCCTTCGGCACCTTTCACGTTCCACGCAGTGTCGGGAGGGATGAAAATCCGACTCTGGACATCCCGCCGCTGGAGACCAGGCCTAGCCTTGGGCGTCAACTATACAGGTTTCAGTAGAGACACGTGGGACGGGGAAACAACTAATGTGCGAGCGCTGTATGCCGTTTGTGGATGGTCCGGGAGTCGCTGGGAGACATATGTCGGCGCCTTCCCACGCTGGGCCAAGACCTTCAATGCGGGTTACTATAGTCCCGGTTCGGCGCGCGGCACCGTCGAAGTCACACAGGCGACAGCGGTCGGGTTCGGTCTTGCGACACGTCTCGCGGAGACCGCCAAGGCAATTGTGGAATTGTGGGTCCCCGGGGTCGGCATCAACAGGTCGTGGGCGTCTCTCCTCGGAGTCCGCCGCTACAGCCGGGCCGCCTCCGCTGATTTCGGACTGATGCTGCTGAAGCCGGCTTGCGAGCAGCTCGTCGCCGGACCCATCCTCAATGTTTCTTTCTACTTCTGACCTTCCGCGCGAGCGGTTCACGACTGGGCCAACTGCGTTACCTCTCGTTCAGCGATTGACAACGGGCCAGATGAAGCTGGAGGTGATTACTCGATCTTTTGACATTAGGCGAAGAGGGCGTGGCACAATTGGGAGCCTTTCGCTTGATTAGCGCTGCCGAATCGTGTTGGTTCTGCGCGGCGACCGCCCGAAGCAAGCGGCGTTAGCAGCAGCCCACGGTCGCCGACGGAGATACCGGGCGATGAAAATGAAGGCAGTCGTAAAAACCAGGCCCGAGATGGGCGCCGAACTCCTTGAGGTCGAGGTCCCGAAGATCGCTCCCGATCAGGTCCTGCTGAAAGTCAAGGCCGCCTCGATCTGCGGAACCGACGTCCATATCTATCAGTGGGAGCGCTGGGCGCAGAGCCGGATCGGTGCCGGACGGCTGCCGCAGATTCTGGGACATGAGGTCGCCGGCGAGGTGGTGGAAATCGGCGCCAACATCCGCACGCTCAAGCCGGGTGACTTCATCTCGGTCGAAACGCACATTCCCTGCGGCCACTGCCGGCAGTGCTTGAGTGGCCAGATGCACATCTGCCAGAACCTGAAGATCTTCGGTGTCGACTGCGATGGGTGTTTCGCCGAGTATGTGGCGGTCCCGGAAATCGTCGCCTGGAAGAACGACAAATTGCTCCCGCCGGAGTATGCCGCCGTGCAGGAACCGTTGGGCAATGCCGTGTACTGTACTCTGGTCGAGCCGGTCAGCGGGAAGACGGTGCTGATCTTCGGCGATGGCCCGATTGCCCTCTTTGCGGTCGGGGTGGCACGTGCCAGCGGCGCCACGCGGATCGTCCTGGCAGGGATGGAGCCGGCACGTCTCTTGATCGCGCGCAGCATGGGGGCCGACCTGACGATCAATGTCCTGCAGCAGGACGCGGTGCAGGTGATTTTCGACGACACAAGCGGCGTGGGAATGGACGTCGTGCTGGAAATGGCGGGGGCGCAGAAGGCCATCGAACAGGCCTTCAAGTGCGTGCGTAAAGGGGGACGAGTCTCGGCATTCGGGATTCCGTCCGGCCCGGTGGAACTGGACTGGAACAACGCCGTCATCTTCCGCGGCGTGACGATCTATGGCATCAATGGCCGGCTGATGTTTGACACCTGGATCACCGTTCGCAACCTCCTAGCCTCGGGACGATTGGACATCGCGCCGGTGATCACGCACAAGCTGCCGTTGAGCGAGTTCGCGAGGGGATTTGATCTCATGATCACCTCGCCCAAGCAGTCCGGCAAGGTGGTGCTGTTTCCCTGAAGGTGTGCCGCAGCGATTGACCATGATCATCGGCGTGGGGAACGATATTCTGGAAGTCGCCCGAATGAAACGGGAGTTGGAAGAGGGGGGATCGGAATTCCGAGACGGAGTCTTCGCCGCCGGCGAGATTGCCTATTGCGAGAGAAAACGCTACCCGGCGCGCCACTATGCGGCGCGCTTCGCCGCCAAGGAGGCGTTCTTCAAGGCGCTGGGTACCGGCCTGAGCAACGGTCTCTCCTGGCTTGAGGTAGACGTGCAGCGCGGCCCGGCGGGAGAACCGGGACTCGTTCTCTCTGGTGAAACAGCTCGTCTGGCCAAGCGCCGGGGTGTCGAACGGACGTTTCTTTCCCTGACCCACACCGCTGATCTGGCGATGGCCACCGTAGTGCTGGAAGGCCACTCAACTGACGAGGCAGGATAGCACGATGAGCAACATCGGTTCCTACGAGGAACGTTTGGCGGGCTTCGATTGGTCGATCGCGGAGCGGGAACTGGGGTATCATCAGGGTGATCCGCTCAACATCGGCTGGTACTGCTCGGATCGCATCTGCCAAATGGGGATGGCCCCGAAGACCGCGCTTATCTGGGAGGATTTCCACGGGACGGTCAAGCGATACACCTATGACGACCTCCGTGTTCTCAGCAACACGGTCGCGCGCTTTCTGACCCGTGCCGGTCTGGCGCCGGGGGAGCGGGTTTGCCTGTTCATGGATCGCATTCCTGAGTTGTACATCGGTTTTCTCGGCATTCTGAAGATGGGGGGAATCGCGCAACCGCTCTTCTCGGCCTTCGGTGAAGATTCACTCTTCACGCGCCTGGACAACGCTAAGACCGCCGCGATCTTCACGCAGAGAAAGCACGTCGCCAAAGTGCGCAAGATCCTGAAGCAGCTTCCGGAGTTGCGGCACATCATTGTGGTCGATGCCGAGGGCGCGCCGCTGCGCGAGCGGGAAGTTGCTTTTCACATGGAACAGGAACCACGGGCCGAGACCTTCGACGCCTACCCCTCGACTGCCGAGACGCCCTCGGTGCTGCACTACACGTCGGGCACGACCGGCCAGCCGAAGGGCGCACAGCATGTCCACTATTCGCTGATCGCGCAGTACTTGACGACGAAGTGGGTCCTGGATGTCGGGCCGGAGGACATCTATTGGTGCAACGCCGATCCAGGGTGGGTGACCGGCACCTCCTATGGGATCATCGGCCCGTGGGCCAATGGAGTCACGCAGGCGGTGCTCGACTCCGGATTCAACACCGAGCGCTGGTATGCCTTCATCCAGAAGCACCACATCACCGTGTGGTACTCCGCCCCCACCGCGATTCGTCTCCTGATGCGGGAAGGAACCGCCGTCGTCCGCAAGTATGATCTGTCGTCGCTACGGCACCTGGCCAGCGTCGGCGAGCCGCTCAATGCCGAGGCGGTCCTGTGGTCGCAAGAGGCTTACGGTTTGCCGTTCCATGACACCTATTGGCAGACCGAGACCGGCGCCATTGTGATCACCAATGTCCCGGGGATGCCGATCAAACCCGGCTCGATGGGAAAGACCTTTCCGGGAATCACCGCCACCGTGGTTGACCCCAAGACCCACGAACCGGTCGCACACCCGGGAACTGTCGGCCTGATCGCACTGCGCCCCGGGTGGCCGTCGATGTTCCGCACTTACTGGAACAATCCCGCCACCTACGCCGACAAGTTCAAGAATGGGTGGTACATCTGCGGCGACCGCGCCAGCCTCGACGGTGAGGGGTACTTCTGGTTTGTGGGACGCGATGATGATGTGATTAACACCGGCGGCCATCTGGTCGGGCCCTTCGAGATTGAGTCTGCCCTCCTGGAGCACCCGGCGGTGGCGGAGTCGGCGGCGGTGGGGAAGCCGGACCCGGTGAACATGGAGGTGGTCAAGGCGTTCGTGGCCCTCAAGCCGGGATTCGAGCCAAGCGATGAGCTCGACCTTGAGATCATGAACTTCATCCGCAAGAAGCTGTCCCCCTTGGCGATGCCCCAGGAGATCGAGTTCGTCAAGTCCGTGCCCAAGACGCGCAGCGGCAAGATCATGCGCCGCGTGCTGCGGGCGCAGGAATGGGGCGAGCCGATCGGGGACATTTCGACTTTGGAGAATGATTAGCGTTTGGCCCGACGCGGCCACTGATGTCAGGTCGAGCGACTTGTCCCGAGCAAATTGAGGGAGGCGAGACATCTGCTGTTTGGGTTTGCAGCACGAGAAGCAGACCCCTCGCCCGCTGCAGCGGGCTCGGGGTGACAGAATGCGACCGCGGGGTTATTCGTTGAGAAGCTGTTATCGACTGATGGAGGGAGACGTCCAGTGGAGAATCTGAAACAAGTCGTGTTGGACTATGTCCGCAAAGAGTACCTGGAAGAGGACGACGATCGCGAGCTCACGGAGACCACGCCGCTCATCACCGGCGGAATCGTCGACTCCTTCTCGATGGTTTCGCTGAAGCGATTCCTGGAGAAGAGATATGGTATCCGGATTCCGGATGCCGACGCGTCGCCCGAAGCCTTCGACACGGTCAACAGCATTGCGGTGTTGGTGGAACGGTTCCGCAAGTCCTGAGATCCCGCTTGCGGTCGCCGTCGGTTCGTCCGTCAGTCGTCGGGAGGAAGCTATGGCATACAGCGATACGACCCGCGCCGCCTACCAGCAGGAGCTGCTGGCGCTGCGGGAGGCCGGGCTCTTCAAGGAAGAGCGTTACATCCACGCGCCCCAAGGCGCCGAGATTGACGTGGAGTACCCGGCAGGGTCCGCAACCAAGAAGGTTATCAATATGTGTGCCAACAACTACCTGGGGCTTTCCAGCCATCCGGAGGTTGTGGCGGCGGCGCGGCGGGGGCTCGATCACCGCGGCTATGGGATGTCCTCGGTGCGCTTCATCTGTGGTACACAGGATATCCATCGCGAGCTGGAGAACAAGCTGACCGCCTTCTTGGGGACGGAAGACACGCTGTTGTTTCCATCCTGCATGGACGCCAACGCCGGGGTCTTCGAAGCGGTTCTGGGTGAGGCCGATGTGATGATCGCCGACCGGCTGGTTCATGCCTCCCTGATTGACGGGATGCGACTCTGTCGCGCGGCGCAGGATAGCTACAAACACGGGGACATGGCGCATCTGGAGGAGAAACTCCAGGAGCACCAGGACAAACGCGTGCGCCTGATCGTCACTGACGGCGTCTTCTCAATGGACGGTGATCTGGCGCCGCTGGACCAGATCGTCGGCCTGGCCGAGCGGTATGATGCCATGGTCTTGCTGGACGATTCGCACGCCTCGGGTTTCATCGGCAAGACCGGTCGCGGCACCCACGAGCACTGCGGCGTGGTCGGCAGGATCGACCTCATCACTACGACCTTGGGGAAGGCGCTCGGCGGCGCCTCCGGCGGCTGTGTCAGCGGGCGGCGGGAGCTGGTGGAGATGTGCCGTCAGCGTGCCCGGCCATACCTGTTCTCTAATACCGTGGCTCCGGTCATCATCTCCGGTGCGCTGAAGGTGCTGGACTTGATCTCCCAGTCGACCGCCCGCCGCGACAAGCTGGAGGAAAACACTCGCTACTGGCGCCAACTTCTGACCGAGGCGGGGTTTGACATCAAACCTGGCGAAAGCCCGATCGTCCCCGTGATGCTCTACAACGCCAGACTGGCCCAGGATGTGGCCCGCGACCTGTTTGCTGAAGGGATCTACGCCGTCGGTTTCTTCTTCCCGGTGGTTCCCAAGGGGCAGGCCCGGATCAGGACCCAGCTATCCGCGGCCCACGACAAGCGTCATCTCGACACGGCGATTGCTGCCTTCACCAAGGTGGGCAGGAAATACGACATTCTGGGGAGAGGGAAAAAAGAGATCATCGAAAAGTACGGGATGTGATCTGCCGTGGACATGTGGCAAAACGTGGGCGGGGCGGCCGTGGGATTGACAGCTCAATCCCCTGGCAGTCCTCGCGGGGACAGAAGGCTTGATTTCGTGCCTGTCTTGGCATGCCGTCATCAGATCGACAGGCCTAACACATCTGGCTCCAAGGCCGGCCGGGGGCGTGCCATTGGCCTATTGCATTGTCTCCCATGGCGTTACCGGCTATGGCGCGCGGTTAGTCTGCCCCGCGACGTCCCGCTCTGATAAGATGAAGGCGAAGAGGCCCTTCTACCGGTTTGGGGCCGGTCGGGATCACACGGAAAAAGCGCAAAATACTGTTGACAGTTCTCGGGGCCCGGTCTATATTGCTGTCGCCGATTGATGTAACTGTTACCGCATGACAAACGGCACTCAGTCAACCAGTTTACCACAGATCTTGGGGTAGCGTAGCGAACCAAGTGACAAATGACGCGCAGGGACGTCGTTCAGAGCATCCCGCTTTGGTCCCAGCGTGAAACAGTACCCTAACCGGTACACAACCAGTTGAGACATGACCATCGTCCCGGGGCAGGGACGGGGGTCTTCCAGATACCTGATGGCGACAAGCCACGGGGAGGAAGGTCAAGCGCAACCCTGACGCCCTTCTCACAAACTCACCTCCGGGAGATTGTGCCGGCAGGCCAGTTACAGGGAGCGATAGCAACCGATATCTCATGGTTCCGGCGGAAAGAGCGTCATGCGTTGACCGTCGGATCGCTTTGACAATTCAACTCAAACCCGATGTCACCGAACCACCAACCCAAACTAACACGGTGAAAGGAGGTGTTGCGCACGAAGAGTCTTTCTTTAAACGCTCACTTCAGTCAACCGTAACCGTGAACGATTTACAGGTCTGTGTTATGGAGGTGAGGTTTAAGGAAAATCGATATTGGTGAGGCACACAAGCAAACGCTTGGCACGGTAATCAGGGGGACTGTCTATCGTGTGGGTTCCTCGAGCGAAACGTGTCTCTCGTCGGGGGATCCGAAGCGACAACAATGAGAATGAACAAGGAGCAAAACAAATGAAGCGTTTTGCATTGACCATTTGCCTGGCAGCTTGTTTGGTGTTCGTGTGCGGCGCGACCGCGATGGCCGTCAATTCCGTGACGGTCGAGTCGAAGACCGTGGCACCGAATGCTGTAGGCCAGGTGGCCAACGTCTGGGTCGTCAATGACGTCAGCCTGACCGGGTTCGTTATTCCGCTGGAGCTTCGTTCAGAGGATCCGGGAGCGTTCACCGTCGGGCCGTCGTCGCAGTTCAAGTTCCGGGTCGTCGTACCCGTTCTGCCCAATCTGGGCAATCGTATCGGCTCCAGCCCGCTGATGGGTTCTGTGACCGAGAACAAGTACGCGGTTATAGAAACCGATCCAGGACTCGCCTGCAGTGGTCCGACAGCCAGCACCTATTCCACGCCCGCCACTCCGAACTTCGTCAGTCCGGACGCGGTCATGGATGCGCTGGTGAGCCAGGCTGCTCCCCCCAAGCTGTACTACCTGCCGGCGGGGAGTGACTACGTGGCCGGTACGTTCACCGACTGGCCGGATGAAGGCGAGACGACCGACTATAACGCCGGTGGCTCCTTCAACTTCCTGTTCAACGTGACTGGAGTCGAGGGATACTTCGACATCGACACCTGCTGCGTTACGCCGGCAAACCATCTGTCGGGTACTGACCTGAACGTCTCCATGGTTCCGTTTGAGTTCACCATGGGGCGTATCCGTATCTACACACCCCCGAACCAGTGCCCGATCAACGTCATCGCCACCCCGAGCCCGGTGAGCGCCACCGTTGGCGTCGTGGCGACAAGCACCATCACTGCCTCCGATCCGGAGAACAACCTCCCGATTTCCTTCTACAAGGTCTCCGGTCCCGGTGCAGTCACGCTCGGCGGTGTGTGGTCCTACGACGCACCGAAGTGCACCGACATGCCCTACTTTGACGTTGTCGTCAATGCCGTCGATGCGGCTCACACCCAGGGACAGTGCGATCAATCCGTCGTCACTTTCCGTGTCAACGTCGAAGCGACAGACCTGGCCTTCACCTGCGCTCCGGCCGTTTCTGTGAATTGGAAGCTAGTCGACCCTGTCACCAAGACACTGTCGGCCAGCGGCGGCTGTCCGGACTACACCTACACCCTGGTCTCCGGTAAGGGTGCGGTGGACGGCAACGTGTGGAGCTTCACGCCCACCTGCCAGGACATCGGTCCCGCCACGGTGGTTACACTCCTCGTGACCGACGAGAGCGTGCCCCCGCAGACCTTGGAGTGCTCTTTCAACTTGACGGTCACCAATGCCGCACCGGTCTGCGCAGTCATTCCGTCAAAGCTATCGCCCACTGGCGTTGAGGTAACCGTTGACGTGTCGGCCACGGGTGACACTGATCCGCTGACTTACACGCTCATCGGTGCCGTCCCGGCGTGGAACGAGACCATTGTCGGCAACACCTACAAGGGAACCCGTCCTGCGGGCGATGTGGCCCTGCACACGGTACACTACACGGTGTCCGATGGCTGCGGTCCGGCGATCGACTGCTACTTCAGTCTGACCTTTGAGCGGCCGTGCATCAAGATCGTCGGCGCCGATACTCTGGATCCGGCGTGCAATCTCGTCAAGTACAGCATGACACTGAGCGGACGGAACAAGTCCCTGTACGTCATGGCCGATGTGGATGCGGTGCCTGGCAACTTGGCGGGCGGTTTCGACCTCCTGATCTGCTACGACGCGAGTGGCCTGTCGTTCTTGAATGCATCCCAGCCCGATGATGTTACTGTGACTGACGGCTACGGCGATGAATGCCCGCCGCTGCTGATGACGGGTCTGCCGTGGGAGTACTTCACCTACCGGACCGGCCTGTTTGGCGGGAACTGCGGTGGCGGATGCCCGAACGGGTACATCAAGCTGGTTAGCATTGCCGAGATGAACAACGGCGTGCAGCTTGAATATCCGGCCGATTTCAACGTCGTCGGCACAGTGTGGGCGGTGCTGAACTTCTACGTGACGGCCGACCGCAACTACATCAACAGCTGTTTCCATGTCGGCTTCTGCTCGTACGAGTGCGGCGACAACTCCGTGTCGAGCGTCACGGGTGACACCCTGTGGCTGCCGGATCGCGCTGGCAACGATGTCGGCTTCGATCCGAACTACCCGACCGCTTGCCCGCGCACTGACAAGCAGGTTCGCCCGGAGGTGCTGGTCTTCTGCGGCGGGCGTATCTGCGTAGTGCCGCCGCCGGACGATCGTGGCGACATCAACCTCAACGGGATTGCCAACGAGATTGGTGACGCGGTTCTCCTTACCAACTTCTTCATCTACGGCAGCAGCGTGTGGGACGACACCTACGAGGAAGCCCAGATCCTGGCCTCCGACATCAACAACGATGGTCTGCCGGCAACGGTTGCCGACCTGATCTACCTCATTCGCATCATCACCGGTGACGCGCAGCCGTTCCCGGGCGACCTCAATGGTGGCTCGCCGAAGCTGTCGCCGTATGCCAATTCGGTTAACGTCGTCAGCAACGTGTCGAACGGTGCTCTGAATGTCCGCACCAGCTCGAACGTCGAACTCGGCGGCGCCCTGTTGGTCTACCGCTACAGTGGTGTTTCGGTCGGTACGCCGACCGCGGCGCCCGGCTTCGAGATCAAGTCGCGTGCGTCAGACGGTGAACTGCGCATGGTGGTCTATGGTGCGAAGGTCTCCGCCGGCTCCAACACGCTGGTGACTGTCCCGGTGACGGGCGACGGCGCCATCGAGCTGGTCGAGTCCCAGTTCTCCGACTACAATGGTGCGCTCCTTTCGGTCAACGCCGCCAAGGTCGGCCCGCCGAAGGAGTATGCGCTGTTGCAGAACTATCCGAACCCGTTCAACGCTGGTACAGTGATCCCGATCGTGTTGAAAGACGCCTCCGAGTGGTCGCTGTCCATCTACAACGTCGCGGGCCAGGTCGTCCGGACCTTCTCCGGTTCGAGCGATGCCGGTACCGTGAACGTGGCGTGGGACGGCCGGGCGGCTGACGGTTCGACCGTGGCCAGCGGTATGTACTTCTACCGTGCCACCACCCCGAACTTCACCGCTACCAAGAAGATGGTCCTGTTGAAGTAACGGGCTTTCTTCACCTCGTCGGGGGAGGGTGCGATCCCTCCCCCGATGTTAAACGGGAGCAAAGGCGAGGCGAGCACGGCGGCAATCGGTCGAAGGAGTCGACCATAGAGAGCGAAGGAGGGGCTAAAAGACGCTGAATGTGACAGGTGACCGGTCAGAGTGACCGCGAGGACAAAGGATTGAAGATGTCGAATCTCGGCTTGCAGGATCCCGCGTGTGGGGTCGGTGGTTTTGGCCGGGGTTTTTTATTGGGCCAGAGACAGGGTTATTCGGATTCGATATTTAGTATGGCTGTTATATCCTATAGCTGCAGTGCCCCACCCGCCGGGTGGGTGGAACAGCCTGAGCGGGGGCGAGCTTTGGACGGAAGGGGATGGTTCGACTTCGCTCACCACAGGTTGCTTCGTCGCTCGCCCTGCTCTGCGAGCGGGGCTTCGCTCCTCGCAATGACGTCATGTCGGCAACGGACTGACGATGTCATTGCGAGGAGGCCGTCCGCCGAAGGCGGACGGGCGACGAAGCAATCCGGTTGTCTTCGCTGCCCCTTTCAACAGTCCCGCAGGGTGGTTTTCTCCGTGTGGCCGAACGATCCCACCCTTTGGGTGGGGCACTGCGGCGACACCGTGCGGATCAGCCCCTGGGCCGAGCGACGGGAAAACCCCTGGCGGCAAACAAGGGGCTTCAGCCCCTTGCCGTCCGGATGACGTGCGGTGGGCTCCGCCCACCTATAGAGATATGGATGGTCACGTGATGGCGATTGAACCCTCAACCCCGAAAGGCGATGGAACCGGCGGTGCGGACCGCCACGTGGACTGACGGTCTAGACGGATGTAGACCCCCACATTCGACTCCGCTGCGAAGTGATACTGCCCCTACCGCGAACGGTGCAGACCGCCGTGTCCATCAGTATGATGGGCATTGGGTTTGCGTTTTGAAGGTGATCGAACCATGCCCGGGCTTCGGGCACACCCCCAAGCCCGGGCGACCAGAAGGCGGCAAGGCGTTGTCCGCCAGCACACACTGGCGGTGACCACCGACCGGCCCTCACCGGGTCGATGGTCCAACGCAGGCAACGCCGGACGCAGGCGGTCAGACCGGAAGCGGAATCATGCAGGATCTTGCACACGTCACAGCGATCGACTCCGGATCCACAAGCAGGGATCAGAGTGCTCCGGAGTTGTGCTGCGGTCGTGCGTGGGTCTTTTCCAATAACCGCGCTGGGGCAGTTGGGGCTCCGTTTAGACCGGAAAGGGGTTATGACAATGTCTCCCGTTACTGACACATCCTCAAGACATGGGGAGTGCCGTGTCGCCTCGATAGGCCGGCTTGTTCGTCGGCTGTCTGTGGCTCTGCTGCTCCTGTTGCCGTTCCTCTTTGCCGGGTCGCCCGCGCAGGCGCAGACGCCGTCGCTGTTGGACACGTTCAGGATTGTCAACACCACTGCTCCGCTGGGCGATACCTTCGACCTCGAATTCTACATTAGGAATGTGGACACCATCGGTGCGTACACGATGCGCTTTCGCTATGATCCGACCGCCATCGAGCCCTGCACCACCAGGTCGGGAGGGAACTTGAACATCGTCGCCACGCGCCTTCATCGGCCCTTTGTCGATCAGTGTAGCGGCACCTCATTCATGTTCAACGGGTCAATCCCGTCTACGGGGGTGGCGACTTGCGTTTTTACTGATATGTGCCTGAGCACCGTCGACGCGTATTTTCCCAGCCGCGGCATAGCAGTCCGGATGCAATGGCGCGTCACTCCCGGTGCGACGCCGCAGACCACTGCAATCACGTTCGAGGAAGATCCCAATTATCCCCCCAGTTACAATACTATGACCGATATGTGGGGGGGCAACTTCAAGCGGCCGGTCGAGACCAACGGCGCCGTCACCATCACCGGCGGCGGCCCCGAGCCGCATGCCCCCACAATCCCCCCGCTGAACTCGCCGCTCTCGGTCAATCAGGGCGACCTTCTAACTTTCAATGTCACGGCGACCGACCCCGACGGCGACTCGCTGCGGCTTCTGGCCTTCAATCTCCCCACCGGGGCGCAGTTCACGCCGGCGAATCCCGTGCGTGGACAGGCCGCGGTTACGGGGACCTTTCGGTGGACTCCGAACTTTGCGCAGTCGGGATCATACGTCGTCAGCTTCCAGGCGACCGATGCGGGCGGATTGGTGAGTACTGTCCGCAATGTCACTATTAATGTAAATGAGGTGGCCAGAGATCTGTTGTTCACCACCTCGGTCCCCGGACAGGAGCCGCAGGGGGGCGTGCCGGGGGCCACTGGGGTCGTGATCCCCATCGATCTGACCACTGTGCAGACCGCCTATGGCGTGCAGTTTGACCTTGTGTATGATCCGACCGTCTTCGTACCGACCGCGCTGCAACCGGCCGACAAACTGACCGGGTTTACGGTCTACGACAATCTCGGCGTAACGCCGGGACGATTGCGCGTGGTCACCTTCTCCCTGGCAGGCGATCCGATTGGCGCGGGCTCGTCGAACGTACTGTTCAACGTCATCGGCAACATCGCTCAGGGGGCGGCGCCGGGCGTCTATGACCTCAAATTCGAGAATACCTGGGAGTCGATCAATCCCGATCCCAACGTTGCCTCCGTGCAATTGGCGTCCACCGACGGCAAGGTGTATGTCGATTATGCCGGCGACGTCAACCTCGATGGGCGCGTGGACGTGGCCGACGTCGTGGCGGTGGTGGGCTACATCCTCGGCGACTTCACCTTCACGGGACGGCAGTTCGGCGCCGGGGACGTCAATCACGATGCGCTTCTTGATGTCTTCGACCTGGTGACAATCATCAATTCGATCTTCGGCACGCAGTCGACGAACAGCATCCCGGCGTCCGGCGGTTCGGCGCGGGTCGATTTCGTCTACGATGCCACCGACGGACCGCATGGATCGTATCGTCTGGCGGCGGCTGTGCCGACCGACGTAGCCGGAGCACAAATCGAGATCGACTACGACCCACATTCCGTGGCATTCGCCGCGCCGGAACGTCTCCCGGCGTCGTCAGCGCTGATGCTGCGCTGCCGCGATAACGGTCGCGGGCGGCTGGTGGCGATCCTGTTGTACAATCCCGCAAATGCCGACTCGCGCATCCGCACCGGTTCCGCCGAGATTCTGCGCATCCCGCTGGCGGCCACGGTCAGGAACCAGCCGGGCGCCCGCCTCAGCGACGTGAAGCTCTCAGATCCGAAGGCGGGACGCATCGAGGTCACCGGTCTGGAGTCCGTGCCGCGCGATTTCACACTCGAACAGAACTACCCGAACCCGTTCAACGCCGCTACGACGATCACGTTCGCGCTGGAGGGAGCGGGGAGGACCGCCGACACGAAGCTGGAGATATTCAACGTTCTCGGCCAGAAGGTCACAACGCTCATCGATGGCCCCGTGGCGCCGGGACGTCACTCACGTGTGTGGGACGGTACTGACCGATCCGGGACAGCGGTTGCCAGCGGCCTCTATTTCTATCGTCTGACCAGCGGCAACCGCACAGAAATGAAGAAAATGGTGCTCCTTAAGTAGCAGTGGACTGAACCGATGGCTTACCGACAACCATTCCGACTGCGTGGATTCGTCCTCGCGCTTGCGGTTCTGCTGATCTCCGGTGCGGGGCTGGCACCGTTCGCCTGGGGTCAATCGCCACCTGTCTTGGCTCCCATTGGTCCCCAATCGGTGAATGAGGGACAGAACCTGGCGTTCGGGATTTCTGCCACCGACGTGGACAGCACGATTCCAGCGTTGACCGCGGAGGGCGTTCCCGCCAACGCGACGTTTACGGACAACGCCGATGGCACCGGGTCCTTTGTCTTTGATCCCGACTATGTCCAGGCCGGCTTGTACAGTGTCCAGTTCATCGCCTCCGATGGTGCGCTTGCGGACAGTGAGATGGTGGCCATCACGGTGAGCAATGTGAACCGGGCGCCGGTTCTCGCTGCGATTGGATCGAAGTCGGTGAATGAGGGACAGAACCTGACGTTTGGTGTCTCGGCTTCCGATCCCGATGCGACAGTGCTGATACTCACCGCCGAGAATGTGCCTTTGCATGGGACGTTCACGGACAATGGCAATGGCACCGGGTCGTTTGTCTTTGATCCCGACTACGTACAGTCGGGCTTGTACAATGTGCGGTTCATCGCTTCGGACGGATCGCTAGCAGACAGTGAGATGGTCGCCATCACGGTGAACAATATGAACCGGGCGCCGGTTCTCGCTGCGATTGGATCGAAGTCGGTGAATGAGGCTCAGGACCTGACATTCGGGATTTCTGCCACCGACGTGGACAGCACGATTCCAGCGCTGACCGCGGAGGGCGTTCCCGCCAACGCGACGTTTACGGACAACGCCGATGGCACCGGGTCCTTTGTCTTTGATCCCGACTACACGCAATCGGGCTTGTACAGTGTCCGGTTCATCGCCTCCGATGGTGCGCTTGCGGACAGTGAGATGGTCGCCATCACGGTGAGCAATGTGAACCGGGCGCCGGTGCTGGCGGCGATTGGATCGAAGTCGGTGAATGAGGGACAGAACCTGACGTTTGGTGTCTCGGCTTCCGATCCCGATGCGACAGTGCT
>Ga0315277_10000391_pt1 | contig 70526 bp, 70 predicted proteins | sample YL17G05_15_MG_FD_203695 | JGI IMG/M metagenome (GOLD analysis project Ga0315277, IMG submission 203695) | Sediment microbial communities from Yellowstone Lake, YNP, Wyoming, USA - YL17G05_15 | ecosystem: Environmental > Aquatic > Freshwater > Lake > Sediment | place: USA: Wyoming | collected...
TAAGGGGTTTCTGGTCCGACGGCTAGTGCTTGAACAGCCTTAGCCCGCTGAAGACCATCGATATTCCCTGCTCGTCCGCCGCCTGGATCGCCTCTGCGTCGTTCACCGAGCCGCCGGGTTGAATGATTGCGGAGACACCGACCTTTGCGGCCGCGTCCACGCCGTCCCTGAACGGGAAGAACGCATCCGACACGAGCACGCTACCCTTCGCCTCGGGGCCGGCCTTCATGCCGGCAATCTTGGCAGAGTCCACGCGGCTCATCTGGCCAGCGCCGACCCCAACCGTTCTCTCTCCCTTGACCAGGAGGATCGTGTTGGACTTGATGTGCCTGCAGATCTTGACCCCGAATATCATCGCGTCGATCTCTTCGTCCGTGGGCGCGCGCTTCGTCACGATCTTCAGCTTGGACTTGTCGAGATCCGTGTACGCATCCGTCTGGACCAGTAGGCCTCCTTTGACCTTCGTCATGAACAGCCTGCCCTCGTCCCTCTTGATCGGGACGTTCGTCCTCAGGAGCCTGATGTTCTTCTTCGCCTCCAGGTGCTTCTCGGCGTCTGGGTCGTAGGCAGGCGCGATGACCGCCTCAACGAAGTGGCTCCCGATCTCCTTCGCGGTCTCCATGTCCACTGGCCGGTTCAGGCCGACGACGCATCCGAACGCGCTGAGCGAGTCGGCGTTGTACGCAACTCTGAAAGCCTCGGCGATGGTGGCCGCGCACGCCACCCCGGACGGGTTCGTGTGCTTGATCACGACCGCGGTCGGCTTCTCGAAGTCAGAGACGATTGCCAGAGCCGCGTCCAGGTCTATCACGTTGCAGTACGAGATCTCCTTGCCGTGCATCTTCTCGGCAGCGGCCACGCTCAAGGGCGTCTGGTCGAACAGGTCCTTGTAGAACGCCGCCTTCTGGTGCGGGTTCTCACCGTATCTCAGGTCGCCGAGCTTCTCGAACGACAAAGTGAGGTTCTTGGGGAACAGCTCTTCCGCGCCGAAGTTCTTGCCCAAGTATTGCGAAATCGCAGAGTCGTACCTGGCGGTTGACCTGAACGCCTCCAGTGCTAGCTTGTGCCTCGTCTCATCAGACAGGTGACAGTCGTTATCCTTGAGCTCCGCTAGCACATGCTCATATTGTGAGGCGCTCGTCAGAACTGCGACCGCGGAGTTGTTCTTCGCAGCCGACCTTATCATCGACGGCCCGCCAATGTCGATGTTCTCAATTGCGTCCTCGATCTTCACGCCCGGCTTCGCGACGGTTGCCTCGAACGGGTACAGGTTCACGACCACCATGTCGATCGGTTCGATCCCGTGCTTCTTGATGGCCTCCATGTGTTCCGGCCTCTCTCTCATGGCCAGCAGTCCACCATGGATCGCTGGGTGGAGTGTCTTCACCCTCCCGTCGAGCATCTCCGGGAACTTCGTGACCTCGGAGACGCCGATCACTGGCACACCCGCCTTCTCAAGCGCTGCCATCGTGCCACCAGTGGATAGTATCTCGATGCCGAGCTCAGACAAGCCCTTGGCGAAGTCCGCCAGGCCCGTCTTGTCTGATACGCTGATCAATGCTCTCTTAACCTTGCTCATTCAACATACGCTCCAATGCTTACTCAAGCATCCCTCCCCTATCAAAATGTATGCCTCAATGGTATCCCCTGGTTGTTTATAACGATTTTCGTGGAAGATTCTAACTAGTCAATCTGGTGGAGAATCGACTTCGCCGACGGATTTCGATTCACTACGCGAAGGGTCTCGGTAGCAAACCGGCCATCTCGACTATCTTGGGGACCATCTCTTCCCAGGCTACGGCCATGATATGTACGCCGTGGACTCCCTTCACTGTCTTCAGGTGTTCAATCTGCTCGACGCAGAGCTTGATGCCCTCTCCCTTGGCGTCCTTCGCGCTCTTCATCCTGTCGACGATATGGTCGGGCACGATCATGCCGGGCACCTTGTTCTTCATGTATCTCGCCGCGCCGGCAGACTTCATCGGGATGACGCCCGCAAGGATGTGGATCTTCTTGTCAAGACCTCTCGCCCTGACCTCGTCCATCCATTTCTCGAACATGTCCATGTCGAATATGGCCTGGGTCTGACAGAAGTCCGCTCCTGCCGCTACCTTCTTGGCGAGTCTGCTGACTCGCCATTCGTACGGAGTTGCGAACGGGTTCTCGGCGCATCCAAGGTACATCTTCGGCGGGTCCTTGATGACCTCTCCGCCGACCTGCTTTCCCTCGGTCCTGAGCTGGTCGAAGACTTGAAGCTCGACGATGGAGTCAAAGTCGAACACGTTCTTCGCGCCCTTCTCGTTGCCGAAGGTCTGGTGGTCTCCGGTCAGGCACAGGACGTTCTTTATACCCAGTGCTGCCGCCCCCAATAGATCGCTCTGAAGCGCGATCCTGTTCCTGTCCCTGCAGGTCATTTGGATGACCGGCTCCACGCCCTCGCGCATGATGATGACCGCGCTGGCGATGCTGGAAAGCCTCACCACTGCGGTCTGGTTGTCCGTTAGGTTGAACGCGTCGGCGAATCCCTTGAGCATCTTAGCGTGGTGCGTGAGCGGCTCAGGGTTCGCGGACTGCGGAGGACCGATCTCTGCCGTGACTGCGAACTTGCCGGCCTCGAAGACCTTCTCCAGATTGCTTCCCGTCTTCATTGGACCGCCCCCTTGCCCTTCTTCTGGTGTGGGGTCAGTTTCGCGTCCTCGCGCACGTACACCCTGCGCCCGCCCGAGTGACTGGTAGACCAGTCCTTGGCCGGCATGATCTTTTCGATCAGCTCGAGCCTGTTCTGGAGCTTGAGCCTGTCATATATCGCAGCCCATGCGCAGTCGACCTCGAGGTTCACTTCGCACTTCCTGTCAGCCGATCCACCGCAAGGCCCGTTGAGCATGCTCTTCGCGCATCTCGAGATCGGGCAGATGCCGCCTGTGGTGTGTATGATGCAGTTGCCGCATCCCACGCACTTCTCAGACCAAACACCCTGTTCCTCGGGGACTCCGAATATGCCGGTGTTCAGGCCGGGGAAACACAGGTGGTCAGGGTACATGTCACCGATTGTCTGCGCGCCGAGCGAGCAAGCCATCGAGAGCACGAGGTCGGAGCCAAGGATTTTGTCTTCGACCTCCTTGATCCATTCCTTCTCGCACTGTCTCTCGACCACAAGCGCCTCGAACTCCTGCTTCCTGCCCAACTTCTTGTTCTTGACCTTGAGGGCGGAGACGAGCATCTTGACCTCTTTCTCGCCTCCCACGAGGCAGATCGCGACGCAGCTCCTGCAGCCTATGACTGTGACCTTCTTGAACGGCGCGACCATCTCCGCGATCTCGCCCAGGGGCTTCCTCTTCGCGACTATCATTGCATCTCACCCCCGCCTATGGGCCCGAGCTTCCTCGCGACATCGACCATCTTGGAGACGATGTCAGGGAACGCCCAGGCGTTGGTCGAGGCCGCGTTGAACATCTCGACGCGCTCCTTCTCGACTCCTGCCTCTTCTAGCATCGACTTGACATAGTTGACCCTCTTGCGCCCCTCGATTGAGCCCGTGTCGTAGTAACAATTCTTCTCAAGGCATCCGAGGACGAACACAGCATCCGCTCCGTCCTCGAGCGCCTTCAACAGGTGCATTCCGTCGACCCTGCCGGTGCACGGTACCTGGACCAGCCTGACGCTCGCGTCGAACTGTTTGCCAGTCCTGGCAGACAGTACTGCAGCATCCATGCCGTGCCTCTCACAGCAGAACCCGACTATCTTCGGCTTCCTCTCGGCCATCAGAAATCACCTCCGAGGAGCGTCCGCGCCTCTTCCATTATCTGATCGTCAGTATAGTGATGCAGCTCGATCGCCTTGCTCGGGCAGATGCCGACGCACATGCCGCAGCCCTGGCAAAGCTGCTTTCTTATCTCCGCCTTGCTCGCGGTCCCTATGAACGGTGCCTCGTACGGGCAGGTCCTGACGCAGGTCAGGCATGCGGAGCATTTCTCGGACGTGACCTCGGCGATTGACCCCCCGAACTCTATTGCTCCTTTCGCGGCGAACTCTCCGGCCATCGTACCTGCCGCTTCTCCCTCGACCTTGGCGACTTCCCTCGATTTCGGGAAGAGTGCGGAGCCGCACACAAACACGCCTGGTCTCGGCGTGCTCACGGGCCATCTCTGGACGCTGCCCCGCCTGACGCCTCCGTCAACGGACATCGGGATCTTGAGCGCTTCCGCAATGGCCATGTTGTCCGGGTTCGCCGGTATCGAAGCGAATACTAGCGTTCCGAAGCTGAGGTTCAGGACCTCCCCCTGGGAGGAATCCTTGACAGCCAGCTTGCTGGGCATCTTGGGATCCACCTTCGGCGTTCCTGACTTGTCGTATCTGACGAACGTGACGCCGAGTTCGGCTGCTTCCTTGTATGCCAACTCAGAGAGCCCGAACGCCCTCATCTCCTGGAACACGACGAACACCTGGGTCTCAGGGGATCTCTTCTTGAGCTCGATGACGATCTCGAGGGTCTCGTCCCAGGCAAAGTCCTGGACCTTGAGCGTCTTGCCGGCCGGATCCGGCGTGTCGACGACTACTATCGGTCCCTTCGGGACCGAGCCCGCCTGCAGCAGCTCGTTGAGTTTGTACAGCGGGATCGCGTCCTTGACTGCTTTCGCGAGAGGTCCCTTGAGCTGCGTCCAGCCACCTCCAGTCGCTATTACGATTGCGGCGCAGTCGAGGTCCTCGATCTTCTCGCCTGCTTTGATCTTGAGTGTGAAGTTGCCGCCGTATCCTTTGCCGCCGATGACCTGCGAGTGCGTCAGTATGACTCCTGGCGCCTTCAGCGACTTGCCCGATTTCTCGAGCAGGATCGTATGCGCCCCGGACTTGGCAGCGGCGTGCGCGGCAGCCTGTCCCGAGACGCCAGCCCCGATGACGACGACGTTCTTCGTCCCCATCGGTTCCATAGACTTTTCCAGCGGCTCGAGCATCGTGACCCTATTGAGCGCCGCCCTCAGCTTCGCCTCTGCCTTCTTCTGGGCGCGCTCGGGCTCGTTGAGATGAGGTAGCACTACCTCTTCCCTGATGTTCGCGAGCTCGACCATGAACTCGTTGACCCCTGCCCTCTTGTACGCCTTAAGCAGCGCAGGGCTGATGTCCTTCTTGTGGCACGCGAGCACGACTGCACGGTCGACCTCCTTGTCCTTGGCTTCAGAGGTGATCCGTGCGAGGTCCTTCCCGTCGCAGGCCGCATCCACAGTGACGACGGACATCACCATCGGGGCGTCCGAAGCGAGCTTCTCCAGCTTCGCCATGTCCAGGAGCGCGGGCATCTCCGTGCAGCACTTGCATAGCACTACCTGGATCGATGCCTTCATGTGCTCACCCCCTTGCTCTTCGCAACGCGAGACGCGGCACTTACCGCCCTCACGGCGGTTTCCTCGATGTCCATCGGCTCGGCCACGGCTCCGCAGACATACACGCCCTTCTCCTCGAGCTGCTTTCCGTCAGATGCGAACCCCATCTTGTCCGGCGATATCCCGAGGGACTTCGCCAGCTCTGACGTGACTCCTGAAGGCTTCATGCCCACGGAGAGGAGGACCATATCGTATTCGTCCTCCTTGATCTCGAGGTCGAAGTCGCCAGATGACCTGAGGAGCAGCTTGCCGTCCCTTCCGGCCGTAACGGTCGCGGGCATGCTCCTGATGAGCTTCACGGTCTTCTTCGCCTTCGCCCACTGCTTGAACTCGTCCTGGGGCTCGTAGAGCGTCCTCAGGTCCATGAAGTAGAAGTCCAGGCTGACCTCTGGGTCAATGTCGAGCAGCAACTGCGAAATCTTCGTCGCGTACTTGCAGCAGAACTTTGAGCAGTACTCGGCCCCGACCTTGACGGACCTCGAGCCGACGCATTGTATGACTGCTATCTTCTTGGGTGCCTTGCCGTCGGACGGCCTGATCAATCGGCCCTTCTCGTTCAGGATCCTCTCGGCGTCCACGCTCGAGACGACGTCCTTGAGCGTTCCACATCCCAGCCTGCTCATCTCGCAAGCATCGATGGGCTCTATGCCGGTCGCGAAGACGATTGCGGAAGCGTCCCTGGTGACGTTCTTCGCCCTGTCCTCGTAGTCGACGGCCTTGGTGGGGCAGACGGATGCGCACTTGTCGCACTTGGCCTTCTTGAAATGCAGGCACTTGGAACGGTCGATCCAGTGGATCCTCGGCTGTCCGGACCCTGTTGGCGCGAAGATGGCCTTTCCATTGACTGGGCAGATTTCTACGCACTTCCCGCAGCCGATGCAGTCGTCCGTCACGTACCTCGGGGAGGTCTTGATCTTGACGGAGTATCCGTGCTCGGCCTTCTGGACGGACGCGGTCTCTGAGAGCAGCAACACCTCGGCCGCAGGCTCCTTCAATATCTCGCCAGCGCGGTCGATGGCGAAGCAGACGCCGCAGTTCCTGCACTCGACCAATCCCTTGCAGGTCAGCTCCCTCGCCATGCCCCCGAGCGACTCGGAGCGCTCGACGAGGACAACTCGCATGCCCATGTCAACGAGGGCCTTCGCGGCCGTGAGGCCAGCAGGCCCTCCTCCCAACACGAGGATATCCTTCATAGAGACCTCCCCTTTTCGCTTGCTCATCGCCCCACTGTTCAGTGGTTGCTAGCTTTGACGATTCGGAACGCTGATGGGAGGATAAAAGCCCTCCCCAGATTTGAATGGAAAGAAAGGTTTTGGACTCCTCCGAGCGTTTGGGCCTGGAGGATGTGCGCGCCTAGTTCAGGCCAGTGATGTAGCCCTTGTCGTCGATGTTGATCTTCTCCGCGACGGGTTCCACCGGCAGGCCAGGCATGGTTGACATCTCGCCTGTCATGGGGACGATGAACCCAGCGCCTGCAGACAACCTGACCTCTCGCACAGACAGCCTCCAGCCCTTGGGCGCTCCCTTGACCTTCGGGTCGTCCGTGATCGACAGTTGGGTCTTCGCCATGCAGATCGGGAGCTTGTCGTTCCCGTTCTTCTCAATGGTCGCTATGTTCTGAGATGCGGTCCCGACATACACGACGCCGTCTGCACCGTAGATCTCCTTCGCGATGATTTCGATCTTCTTCTTGATCGGCAGATTCTCGTCGTACAGGTAGTGGAAGTTGGATTTCTCCTTCTCCAGGCACTCGAGCACCGCCTTCGCGAGCTCAACGCCTCCCTTGCCGCCGTCCACGAACACGCGTGAGTGAGCAGAGCGGACGCCTATCCTGTCGCAGTGCTTCTTGCACAGGTCGAGCTCTGCATCCGTGTCCGTTGGGAATCTGTTCAACGCGACGACCGCGGGCACGCCGAACTTGCGCATGTTCTCGATATGCTTGTCCAGGTTGGCGAAGCCCTTCTCGAGGTATTCGAGGTGCTTCTTCTCCTCTTCCTTCGTCGGGGTCTTCTTCTCAAGGAGTTCCTGGAGCTCGTCCTCGGTCATTCCGCCGTGCATCTTAAGCGCCCTGACGCTCGAGACCAGGACTGCCACGTCGGGCTTCAGCCCAGCGGTCCTGCAGACGATGTCGTAGAACTTCTCGCCACCCAGGTCGGCCGCAAAGCCTCCCTCAGTGATAACGTAGTCCGCCATTTTGAGCGCGTACTTGGTCGCGATGATCGAGCTGTTGCCGTGTGCGACGTTCGCAAACGGAGCTCCGTGAACGAAGGCTGGCTGGCCCTCAAGCGTCTGGACCAGGTTCGGAGCGATTGCGTCCTTGAGGAGGAGACACATCGAGCCGATGCCCTTCAGCTTGTCCGCCGTGACTGGTTTGTTGTCGTATGTGTAACCGACCACGACCTTCGACAGCCTCTGCCTCAGGTCCGCCATGTCCTTCGAGAGCGCGAGGATGGCCATGATCTCGGATGCGACCGTGATATCGAATCCGCTCTCGTGCGGTATGCCACCATCCTTCCTGCCACCGAGTCCAACGACTATCTTCCTGAGTTCCCTAGCGTTCATGTCCATGACTTTCCTCAGGACGATCCTCGTCGGGTCGATCTGGAGCGTGTTCCTCTTGTCGATGTGGTTCTCAACTAGCACCGACAGTAGGTTGTGCGCTGTGCCCACCGCGTGAATGTCTCCGGTGAAATGCAGGTCGATGTCCCACATGGGGTAGACCTGCGAGTAGCCGCCGCCCGTGGCGCCACCCTTTATGCCGAACGTTGGGCCGAGCGACGGCTGCCTGAGCGACAGCATGACCTTCTTGCCTAGCACTCCGAAGGCCTGGCACAGGCCGATGGATGTGACAGTCTTTCCCTCGCCCGCCTTCGTCGCAGTTATTGCAGTCACGAAGATCAGCTTGCCATCCTTGTTCTTGTCGAACTTCTTCAGAACGTCCAAGGGCACCTTCGCCTTGTACTTCCCGTAGAATTCAAGGTCATCGCGGGAGAGGCCAACCTTCTCCGCGATCTTCTCTATGTGTTGCACCTTCGCAGCCTGCGCGATTTCGATGTCTTTTGGCATTGGAGCCATTTCTTGACCTCCTTTGGAGGGGGTATCATACGCACCTAAAAAGCTTTTTCGAAATTCCGACGAAAATCGCCGCCTATTGCGGAAACCGCTCGACATTCGAATTCCTTAAGTAGCGACTCAGCATCCGGTTTTCGGGAGGCTCAATCATGGTCGCTCAAATAATAAACGGCAACGAGATCGCAAAGGGCATCAGGTCCGAGATCAAGGGGGAAGTGGATGTCTTGAAGAAGGCAGGCATCGAGCCTGGCCTGGTCGTCCTCATCGTCGGAGAGGATCCGGCGTCCCAGGTCTATGTCAGGAAGAAGGGGGAAGCATGCAACGAGATGGGCATCTGCTCGGAGACCATCCGGCTGCCTGCGACCACGACCGAGGACGAACTGCTGAAGCTGGTCGACAAGTACAACAAGGACGAGAAGTTCGACGGAATCCTGGTCCAGCTGCCGCTCCCGAAGCACATCAGCGAGGAGAAGGTCCTCCTGAGGATCGACCCCGGAAAGGACGTCGACGGCTTCCACCCGATCAATGTTGGCAAGATGGTCGTTGGGAGCGAGTGCTACCTGCCATGCACGCCCCACGGAGTCCAGGAGCTGCTGGTGAGGACAGGCAACGACCCTGCCGGGAAGCACGTGGTCGTGCTCGGGAGGAGCAACATCGTCGGCAAGCCCGTCGCATGCATCCTGATCCAGAAGGCCAAGGGAGCCGACGCGACTGTCACGATTTGCCACTCGAGGACCAAGAACCTCGCGGAGATCACGAGGCAGGCGGACATACTCATAGCCGCAATCGGCTCGCCCAAGTTCGTCAAGGCGGACATGGTTAAGGATGGCGTCGTGGTCATCGACGTCGGCGTCAACAGGATCGACGACCCCGCAGCAAAAGGCGGGACCAGACTCGTCGGCGATGTCGATTTCGAACCAGTGAAGGCGAAGGCGAAGGCCATCACTCCCGTGCCCGGCGGAGTCGGACCGATGACCATAGCGATGTTGATGAAGAACACGGTCCAAGCTGCAAAGGTCCACCACGGTTGGAAGGGGTAGCCAGAATTCTTGGGAATCTGCCGGTCCTTTCCAGACGGCGAACCTTCCTGCACTCGAGAGCTGGGCTCTGGAAGCCATGCGAGCCGAGGGGCGATGCTGTCAACATTCCGCATGCTCTCGACAGATCACCGGAGAAATCTCTGCAAAATTCGGCTAGCCCGCCATTCGGAACATGTTCGTTATTCGCCGTAGTATGTCGAAAGTCGCCACCGAAGGGTGTGTTCGGTGTTCGAACCTCCGTCGAACAATTTTCAGAAATCGTTGTGGTCGCATCGAAAAGCATTAAAAGAACATCAAGAATGCACTCGCCTGGAATCGCCAGGGCACTCCTTTGCACTCAGGATGGGAGGGGTCCCGGTCAGGATATCGAATCATCGGCATAGGCGGATGTGACACAATGGCGGAGAAGAGCACCGAGTTGATGCATGAAGGTCTCGTCAGGAAAGACCCTGCGAAGTTGCGATTGAAGTCCAATCTCCAGGGGTACGAGCAACTGAGGAAGACATTCAAGTGGTCGGATTCCGAGAAGGACATCGAGTGGTTCCCCGACGGAAAACTGAACTCGGTTCACAATGTTGTGGACAGGCATGCGATGGGACCCAGGAAGAACAAGGTCGCGCTCATCTATGACGACGGACAGGGCAAAATCCAGAAGATCACCTTTCAGGAACTCTACGAGCAGACGAACAGGTTTGCGAATCTCCTGAAGAAGCTCGGTGTGAAGAGGCAGGACAGGGTCTTCATCTTCCTTCAGAGGTCTCCGGAAGCGTACATCAGCTTCCTGGGAGCGATCAAGTACGGCGCGATTGCGAGCCCCATGTTCCCCGCCTTCGGCCCCGACGCGATCAGGGACAGGCTCGGCGACAGCGAGGCGGTGGCACTCGTGACCGACAAGGAGCTAAAGAAGAGGTTCTACGAGGTCAAGACCCAGCTGCCCGCGCTGAAGCACTTGATCATCGTCGACGAGGACTCTCCGCCGAGCGGCGAGACGAGCTACAAGGAGGAGATGGCGAAATCTTCGGACAAGTTCGAGACAGCGCGCATGGATCCCGAGGAGTTCCAGTTCATGCTCTACACCTCGGGGACCACGGGCAAGCCGAAGGGCGTCGTTCACGCTCACAAGGGCATAACCCAACAGCACCTGACAACCAAGTGGGTGTTGGACGTCCACGAGGAGGACGTGTATTGGTGCACCGCCGACCTGGGATGGGTCACGGGAGTCGTCTACGGGGTCCTCGGGCCTTGGTCAAACGGTGTCACACAGGTCGGGCTCGCTGGAAGGTTCGACCCGGAGCGATGGTACAAGACTCTCCAGGATCACAAAGTCTCAGTATGGTACACCGCGCCTACGGCAGTCAGGATGCTCATGGCGAAAGGAGACGAACTCCCAGCCAAGTTCGATCTCTCCAGCTTGAGAGCCCTCTACTCCGTCGGTGAGCCGCTGAACCCCGAAGGCGTGAAGTGGGCGCTCGATGTGTTCGATGTCAAGCCATTTCATGACACATGGTGGCAGACCGAGACGGGTAGCATCCTAATAACGAACTTCCCAGAGATGCCGATCAAGCCAGGATCCATGGGCAAGCCACTTCCGGGAATCGAGGCCGCGATCGTCGATGATGTCGGCAACGTGCTCCCACAGGGCGATGAGGGCAGCTTGGCGATCAGGCCGGGCTGGCCGTCCATGATGAGGCAGATCTGGAAGAACCCCGCGAAGTACAATGAGTACTTCAAGCACGGGTGGTACTACACAGGCGACACCGCCCAGATTGACAAGGATGGATACTTCTGGTACGTGGGACGCGCGGATGATGTCATCAAGACCGCAGGTGAGAGGGTCGGCCCATTCGAGGTCGAGAGCGCGCTGATCGAGCACGCTGCCGTCGCAGAGGCAGGCGTCATCGGTAAGCCGGACGATCTCAGGGGCAACATCATAAAGGCGTTCATAGTTCTCACTCCTGGCTACACTGACACTCCGCAGCTGAAGGAAGAGATCCAGAAGTTCGTCAAGAACAAGCTAGCGGGGCACGCGTACCCAAGAGAGATCGAGATCGTGAAGACCCTGCCGAAGACGAGGAGCGGCAAGATTATGAGGCGGCTGCTCCGGGCGAAGGAGCTCGGCCTTCCGATCGGAGACACCTCGACCCTTGAGGACTGAAGGGATGGCGGAGCGTTCTTGGGGGCCGGTTCGGTCCCCGGACCATTTCACCTGCTGAACTGAAGGAAGGCGTCATGATGGTTGCTAGCGCGAACATAAAGAACAGACTGATAGACGGGAACGGTGTGTTCCGCAAATCCACAGCCCCATCCCTCCTCGCGAGGCTGTCGAAGAAGCAGGAGCCGTTCATCGCCATCCTGACCTGCTCTGACTCGAGGGTCTGCCCTGAGAAGGTTTTCAACCTGTCGCTCGGCGATGCGTTCGTCGTAAGGGCTGCGGGGAATAGCGCCTCCGACCCCGCCGTGCTTGGGAGCATTGAGTATGCGATCGAGCACTTGCACGTGAAGGCGGTCCTGGTCGTCGGCCACACAAGCTGCAGAGCCGTTAAGGCGGCCCTTGAAGGGAAGGACCCGGGGAACCTTTCGCGAGTCATGAGCGACATCGACCGTGCAAGATACAAGACCTCCGCGGAGCAGATGAACGACCCAGATGCTGTGGCCGAAAGCAACGTGCGGTTGCAGCTCGGGATGCTTGAAAACAACAGCATGGTCATAATGGACGCGGTCAACAAAGGCGAACTCACATTGCTCGGTGCGATGCTGGACATATCGACCGGAGCCGTGAGATTCGTCTGAAGCGTTGCGGCAGAGCGATTGGCACAGTTGAGATTTGGAGAGATGAGATGTCAGAGCAGAAGGTGATGAACAGATGGATAGTGGTCGCAGGGGCGCTCATGATTCAGCTTGCGCTGGGGTCATTGTACGCCTTCTCGATATTCACTAGCCCGTTGTCAGATTCCCTGGGACACGCCTCCACGTCGTTTTGGATACTCGGCATATTCGCCGCCGCCATCGCGGTATTCGCGGTGACCGTGATACCTGCGGGCAGGCTGCAGGACAGGAAAGGGCCGAGGCTCGTCGCGACTGTCGGCGGGCTCGTTGTCGGCGCTAGCTACCTGATGGCGTCCATGTTCACGGAGAACCTCGCGATGATGTACCTGTCATACGGCGTGATTGGTGGCATCGGCATCGGATTGGGATACGTCTGCCCGTTGGCCGCTGCCGTCAAGTGGTTCCCGGACAAGAAGGGGCTCGTAAGCGGCATCGCCGTGGCCGGGTTCGGCGCGGGCGCGTTCGTGTTCACGCAGGTCGGCAAGGCTTTCATTTCCGACTATGGATTCAGCTCTACCCTGCTCTACCTGGGCATCATATTCATGTCCATGGTCGTCCTGGGCGCGCAGTTGCTGGTCAATCCGCCCGCTGGCTGGGCTCCGAAGGGGTACAATCCCGCTGTCAGCCTGAACGGCAACGGAGAGCGCCGGAAGACGGATTACCATTACAGTGAAATGGTCAGGACCAAGAGCTTCCCGCTCCTCTGGCTTATGTTCGCGCTGTCCGCGACCGCGGGCCTGATGATGATAAGCAATGTCAAGAACCTCGGGATCTACCTCGACCCCTCCAAGTCCACGATGGTCGTCGCCGAGGCCCAGACGATCGCCGGGATACTCGCGCTATTTAACGCGAGCGGAAGGATCGGCTGGGGCAGGCTTTCCGACAGGCTCGGCCAGACCTCGACCCTAAAGATCATGTTCCTGATGCAGGCGGTCATACTGTTCGCCGCGGCCGGATTCTTCGCCCTCAAGCCAGAGGGCGAGCTCGTGCAATTCCTGGGCCTGACCTCATTGGCCTCGCTCGTGGGATTCACATTCGGAGGCAACTTCTCGCTGTTCCCGTCCATCACGTGCGAGTACTACGGCACCAAGAACATGGGCAACAACTACGGCTATGTCTTCACGTCGTACGGATTCGCAGGGGTGCTGGGAGCCCTCATTCCGGGCATCCTTGCCGGTTCGCAGAGCGGGTTCGTGTACGTGTTCATCGCCGTCGGCGTAGCCTCTCTGGCAGCCTTCGGGTTCGCGATGGTCACACGCCAACCGGAGGCCGCAGAGGCCGCGTGCGAGCTGACATCGGCCGCCTGAACGGGATCGCGATCCAAACCCATTCCACGAATCATCCTGATCTCGTGGGAAGCCGGCAGAGTTCTGCAAAAGGATTACCTACTCCCTAGGACTGTCCGAGTCCCGGATTAGGTGGTCAGGGCGCCGGGAGAGAGGTTCGGATCGGCCATCGCGAAGGCTTTCGACGAGCTCAGGGCGAGGGATATCCGGAGGATCGCCTCTGACTCGGGGGGGATCGTCTCGGACGACCGATTGCGTGTCAGCGTCCTAAACAGGACTGCGGTCGTGGATCCAGGTGCTGGGACTGTGGCATGGGACGACGGGACCGAGCCGGAGGACGGCATCAAGGTGATACTTCTGCATTATCTCCTCGGCTCCGATGGCAGCGTGGACGGCCAGTGGAGGTCGTTCCATGAGTTCGAGAGCGGCAACCTGTACTACTCCGTTTTCCGCGGGAGAGCGCTAGTCCCGCTTCTGTCCGCATTCGGGAGTGATCCAGCCCGGTTGGCCACGGCATCCGAGCACCTGGGAGGCATGAGGATGGAACGGGGAGATGCCTCCTTCGACTTCCTCTTTTTCCCGCGCCTCAAGGTGAATATTACCTTGTGGAAGGGGGATGAAGAGGTACCGGCTTCGGCCAACATGCTGTTCGACGCAGCCGCTGGCAGGATGCTTGGCGCGGAAGACCTCGCCCATCTGGCAGAGGACCTCGTGGAGGCGCTCAGACGCCAGGTGGAATGAAGTCGCCTAGGCCTTCGCGACCTTCGCCGCACAGACTTTCAGCTCGGGAATGTTCGATATCGGGTCCAGCGCTGCGTTCGTCAGCCTGTTCGCAGCCGCTTCGGCGTAGTGGAACGGGATGAAGATCGAGCCCTGGATGATGCGGTCTGTCACCCGCGCCTTCAGTGTGATCGAGCCGCGGACCGAGGACACAGAGACCCTCTCGTCCTCCACGATGTTGAGCCGCTTCGCGTCCGAGCTGTTTATCTCGACGTACGGCTCGGGTGCCTCCCGCTCCAACTTGGGCGACCTGCGGGTCATCGTGCCAGTGTGATAGTGGAACAGGTTCCGGCCCGTGGTCAGGATGAAAGGATACTCCTCCGACGGCTCCTCCATCGGAGGGGCGTGCTGCACTGGCGCGAACACGCCCAGGCCTTTCGTGAACTTCTGAGTGTGCAGTATCCTAGTCCCCTGGTGGTCAGGTGTCGGGCAGGGCCAGCGAAGCACCTGCTTGTCGACCCTCTCGAAATCGATCCCACCGTACTGTGGGGTCACGGAGGCCATCTCCTTCATGACCTCTGCCGGCGATGAAAAGTCGAACCCCGGCGAGCCCAGCCTCCTGCCCAGCTCGCATGCGATTTTCCAGTCGGGCCGCGCCTCGCCTGGCGGGTCCACCGCCTTCCTCAGGACACGGATCGCACGGTCGGTGGAGGTGAATGTGCCGTCCTTCTCAGCGTAGCACGCAGCCGGAAGCACCACATGTGCCTTCTGGGCCGTCTCGCTGAGGAATATCTCCGACACCACGAGGAACTCGAGCTCGCCGATAGCCTCCTCGACATGCCCTAGGTCCGGGTCTGAAAGCATGATGTTCTCGCCGAAGATGATCATCGCCTTGAGCTTGCCCACCATCGCCTCCTTGATCGCGCACGTCAGCGTGAGGCCAGGCTTGCCCGGGAGCTGCTTGCCCCATGCCCTCTCAAACTTCGCCTTCGCCTCGGGGTCGTCGACCCTCTGATATCCGGGGTAGAGGTTCGGCAGCCCACCGGCGTCGCACGCGCCCTGAACGTTGCACTGTCCCCTGAGCGGGTTGACTCCCGTGGACTCCCTCCCGAGATGCCCTGTGACCATAGCGAGGTTGGCCAAGGCCTTCACGATGTTCGTGCCGTTGCTGTGCTGCGTGATGCCCATCGCATAGGCCAGCATTGCCTTGTCCGACTTTGCGTAGATGCGGGCAGCCTCGACGAGCTTCCCCATCGGTATGCCCGTTGTCGCCTCGACCTTGTCCGGGCTGTAGTCCTTGACGGCCTCCTTCAGCTCATCAAATGCCGTGGTTCTCTGTCTGACGAACTCCTCGTTGACGAGGCCTTCGTCGATAATGACCTTGACCATTCCGTTTATCCAGGCGATGTCGGTGCCCGGCTTCTGATGCAGTGAGATGTGGGATATCCTCGAAAGGGGCGTCTCCCTGGGGTCGACGACGATCACCTTGGCACCCTTGTCCAGCGCCCTCAGCATCCTGGCGCCGATCATGGGGTGCGCCTCGAGAGTGTTCGAACCCGTGACCAGGATGCAGTCCGCATCGTCGAACTCGGGGATCGTATTGGTCATCGCGCCGCTGCCGAACGAATAGAGCAGGCCTGTGACCGTGGACGCGTGGCACAGCCTCGCGCAGTGGTCGACGTTGTTCGTGCCCAGAGCGGCTCTCGCGAGCTTCTGGAACAAGTAGTTTTCCTCGTTGGTGCACTTCGCGGATGCCAGGACGACGACCGAGTCGGGGCCGTACTTGTCCCTGATCCTCGTGATTTCCTTCACGACCCTGTCCATGGCCTTCTCCCAAGTGACTTGCTTGAGCTGACCGCCTTCCCGGATCATCGGCTGCTTGAGCCTGTCCGGGTGCTGGACGAACGCGTGCGCGTTGTAGCCCTTTATGCAGAGCCTTCCGAGGCTTATCTCGTCGGTCTTGCAGGGAACGACGCCCACCAGCCTGCCGTCAGCGACCTGCAGGAAGAAATTGCAGCCTGTGCCGCAATAAGGGCATGTCGTCAGGACATGCTTAACACTCATCGCACTCATCCTCCATCTGTTCACCCTCGAGCGTGGTATTCAGCGGGCTGACCGTCTTGGGATCTCCCGGGACATACCCGTAGACCTCCTTCATGTCCTTCGCGAGCATCTTGCGCAGAGTGAGGAGCGGTATCTCCGCAGGGCAGGAGCGTTCGCACTCCCCGCACTCTACGCACTTGTCGATCAGGTGGTACGACCTGATCATGTGGAACGAGAGGCCGGGCGGTATGCCGTGCTCGGCGACGAAGGTCCTCTCCTCAAGAACGCAGTCGTCGCAGAAGCAGACGGGGCAGTTGTGCGTGCAGGCGAAGCACTTGTTGCACTTCCTGAACTGCCTTACCCAGAACTGCAGTCTCTCCTCCGGAGACATCCGGGCCAGCTTTTCTGAGAGGTCGTCTTTGGAGTGCGGCAAGCCCGCCTCGCCAAGGTCTACCTTGGTCGGCACAGGGTCGCCGCACCTGCACCGCGCAATCTGCTCCTTGCTACAGGCCAGGCCTATCCTCACTATCCTCTTGTCGTCCACGTAGCCGCGCTTCGTGAGCTCCGCCAGTGCCTTCTCGTCGCACTTGCGCGTGATGACGGCGATCCTGCCCTTGGGCACCCACGAGTAGATGGTCTCAAGTATCGTTATCAGCTGATAGGGGACTTCCACCCGGACCTCGCCGATATCCTCTCCCTTGGACACGAGCGCCGGAGCGACGTTCCCGTGCTCCTCCCTCATCAGGAGCAGGTGGTCCGCGCCCCGCTCCTCGAAGGCCAGCTTCGCGAGCCTCTTGCCGAGGTCGCTCAGAATCTCACCTCCCTTAACGGGCTTGGGCCGAGCATCTGGACTTCCTGTACGAAGTCCACTATCACCTTCTGGAACTTCTCGCCCTCGGCCGCACTCACCCAGTCCAGCTTGAGCCTCCTCTCGTCGATTCCAGTCTCCTTGAGGACCTTCTGGACCAGGGGCATCCGCTTGGCCGTCCTGTGATTCCCGGTCATGTAGTGGCAATCGCCTATGTGGCACCCGAGCACGAGAACGCCGTCGATGCCCTGCGACAGGGCTTTGAGGACGTACTCAGGCTTCACGCTCGCGCTGCACATGACCCTGATGATGTGTACGTTGGGGGGCATCTGGAGCCTGCTGACGCCGGCGAGGTCCGCGCCAGCGTACGAGCACCAGTTGCAGCAGAACGCCAGGATGGTCGGCCTGAAGTCGGTCATGGCGTCTCCTCCATGGCGTTCTTGACGAGGGCGTCGATCATCGCCCCCAACTGCCTAGTTGTGAATCCTCTCTGCTGCATGGCGTCGTTCGGGCACGCCGCCACGCAGGTCCCGCAGCCCTTGCACAGGGTCTCGTTGACCTTCGCGTAGCGCTTGCCATCTGCCTCCACGATCTCGATCGCCTCGTACGGGCATGCGATCACGCAATTCCCACACGCGGAGCACTTGTCGGAATCCGACTGTGCGGTGATGGCCTCGATCACGACCTTGCCCTTCCTGATGGGTATGGCAGCCTTCGCCGCCGCCGCCTTGCCCTGCGATATGCATTCGCTGACGCTGCTGGGCCACCGGGCCGACCCGCATATGAACACCCCGTCCGTGGCGAACTCCACCGGCCTCAGCTTCACGTGCGCTTCGAGGAAGAACCCGAACTTGTCGAGCGGCACCTTCAGGAGCTTCCCCAGCTCGCGCGAGTCGTCGCGGGCCACCATCGGCGTCGCGAGGACCACCAGGTCGGCATCCATGTCTATGTCCTCGTCCAGGGTCTCGTCGAAGACCTCGACCACCGCTCCCGACTTGCTGGGCGAGACCTTTGCCGGTCTGTCCAGACCGTATCTCACGAACCTGACGCCCCTTTCCGAGGCACGCCTGTACATGTGCTCGGACGCCGTGCCGTAGCTCATTATGTCCCGGTGCAGGATGGATACAATGGCGTCCGGGGCAGCGTCGAGTATGCGCAGGGCGTTCTTTAGCGACGCGTTGCAGCACACGCGGGAGCAGTACTCCCTTCCCGGCTGCCGGCTGCCGACGCACTGTATGAACACAACCCGCTTCGGCTTCTCCCCCTTCGCGAGCCTAGTCTCCAGATCCTGCTGTGTGATGACGCCGGGGACGGTGCCGAATCCATACTCCCCATTCGGAGTCCATTCCTTGGCGCCGGTCGCGACTATGATCGCGCCTGCAGGGATCTTCCCTGCCTTGCCTGCCCTGTCGACCGTCACCTCGAAGTTGCCGACGAACCCCTTGACTTCCGTGACCCGTGAGGAGAGGTGAAGGTGCGCTTTCGTGGAGGTCTTGAGTTCCATGATCAGCTCGTCCAGCAGCTGCTTGCTCTTCAAGAACTGCGGGCCGATGACCTCGATGTCAGCGAGGTTTCCGCCCAGCCGGCTCTCAGTTTCCACGAGGTGCGTGTCGATTCTCTGGGCGACGAGCGACGCAGCGGCGGTGATTCCCGCGATGCCGCCCCCGATGACGACTGCCGTAGGTATGACACTGGACTCCCCCTCCTTCTGTGGCTCCAAGAGCGCAGCCTTCGCCACCCCCATGGCCACGAGCTTCTTGGCCTTCTCCGTGGCCGACTTGGGCTCCTTCGCATGGATCCAGGAGACGTGCTCCCTGATGTTGACGAACTCGAAGAGGTACTTGTTGATGCCCGCGAGCTCCACGGTCTTCCTGAACAGCGGCTCGTGGGTCCTCGGAGTGCACGCTGCCACGACGACCCTGTCCAGCTTGTTCTTCTCGATGCTCTTCCTGATGGAGCCGAGGCCTTCCTCCGAGCATGAGTAGAGATTGTGTTCGGCAGCGACGACCTCTGGGAGGGTCTTCGCGAACTCGACCAGCTCCTCAACGTTCACGGTTGATGCTATGTTGTGACCGCAATGACAGATGAATACGCCGATCCTTGCCATCTCTCAGCCACCCCCTTCCAGAAGCTCGGCGACCCTGGCCGCCACGCCCGACGCCTCCGCCACGGAATCGGGTATGTCCATGGGCGCTCCAGCGAAACCGCATATCAGGATGCCTTTCTTGCTCGAGTCGGCCGGGTGCCTCAGGCTCGAAACCTTCAGGAACGCGTCCTCGTCGAGCTCGATGCCCAGCCGCTTGGCCAGCTCGGGCGCGCCATGGGACGGTACTAAGGCGGGGCATAGCACGAGCATGTCGAACTCCTCCGTCACCTGTTCCCCCGCAAGCCCCCTCGTCTCATAGGTCACGAGCACGCCAGCTCCTCCGTTCCCAGGTTGGACCTTTGCCGGCCTTGACCGCACATACTTGACCCCATAGTTCTTCTCGGCCCTCCGGACGAACTCCTGGAAACCCTTCCCGGTCGCTCGCATGTCCATGTAGAATATGGTGCTGCTGATGTCCGGGACGTGCTCCCGGACGAGTATGGACTCCTTGGTGGCATACATGCAGCACACGCTGCTGCAGTACGTGTGCATCTTCTCGTCTCTCGATCCGACGCACTGCACGAACGCGAGCTTCTTTGGCTCCTTCCGGTCGGATGCCCTGACCAGATTGCCGCCCGTGGGGCCGGATGCCGACAGGATCCTCTCAAGCTGGAGCGATGTGACGACATCCTTGCAGGTGCCCAAGCCGAACTGGGAGAGCCTCCTCACATCGGCGAGGTCGAAGCCCGTCGCCACAACGACCGCGGCCGCGTCCAGCACGACGGTCTTGTCCTTCTGGTCATACTCTATCGCGCCGGCCTGGCACACCTTCTTGCACACGCCGCATTTGCCACTTATGATCATCATGCAGTGCTCGGCGTCTATGGTTACCTTCCTCGGGACGGCCTGAGGGAACGGCAGGTAGATCGCTTTCCTGTTGGACAGTTGCTCCTCGAATTCGCTCGGAACCTTGACTGGGCACTTGGCCACGCAGTCCCCGCAGCCAGTGCAGCGCGAGATGTTGACGAACCTCGCCTTCTCCTTGATCGTGACCTTCAGGTGCGGGAACACGCCCCTTATCATCTTGACCTCGCTGTATGTGTGAAGCTTGACGTTCTCGTGGCCCGCGCACATTATCATCTTAGGCGAGAGGATGCACATGGAGCAGTCGTTCGTCGGAAACGTCTTGTCGAGCTGGGCCATCCTGCCTCCGATCGAGGGCGATCTCTCGACCAGATGCACCTCGTAGCCCATGTCCGCCAGGTCCAGCGAGGCCTGTATGCCTGCAATGCCCCCTCCGATGACTACTACTTTCTTCGGCACGGTGAAGACCTCCGCTGTCCAGGTGGTTGCTACTCAATGAGGAGGACATGCCCTATATCCGTTCCGCCAAACCTCTGTGATGGGATGTCCAGCTCACCCGTCACCAACCCGGTTGTTGAGAGGGTAAGCAAGTCCCCTTGATAAGAACTTCCACTCCCTGTGACTGTCGCACCTGGAGCACAAGTGTTTCGGCACAATCCATTAATCCAACTCGTTTTCTATTGGAGGACGAGAAGGGAGCGATGTTCACACACTGTCCAGGCTCAAGATTGTTCGCCGAGCCGATACCTGAACCCATACTGTGCCCGCATTGCGGGAATGAGGTCGAGATATTCACGAATGAGCAGTGCATGAAATGCTATTTCTGTGGAGGGCTGATCACGAGGGAGAAACGTCCCAGTTGCTTTGACTGGTGCAGGTATGCGGACAAGTGCATGGCAGAGATAGAATCCGCCAAGAAAAGGAGCCTTAAGAGCAGGGGTTGAGTCGAGGGCTTTGCCCAAGTCAGCGAGCGGCCTTGTCGCAAAGGCTTGGAATCCGTCTCCATTCCTCCGTCCTTGTCTTCCTACTGTGCGGGACGACCGAGATACCTCCCCCACCGGACCATGGGCGATTTCTGCACAATACTTAATAATGCGTCATGCATCTGAACCGATGCAATCACTGGATGGAGATTATGGCGGACGCGAAGGAAATCCTCTCAACAGCAATCGAGATGGAGCACTTCGGAAGTGGGTACTACCTGAAGTTCAAGGACCTCGTTGCAGACGATAGAGCGAAGCACCTCCTGAGGCACCTCGCTGCGGACGAGAAGAACCATGCCCACATCCTCGAGATCGAGTTGGCCAACCTGGGAGGAAAGGTGAAGAAACCATCCAAGGAGCAGCTGAAGAAGAGCCTCAACAAGGTCTTTCCGGAGAGGATCCGCAAAGACTCGATCGTCGTGAAGGACGCGATCTCCGCAATCATGCTCGGCATAAGGACTGAGAAGAGATCCATTGGCTTCTACACGAAGAGCGCTGCCAGGGCGAACCCGAAGCTCAAGAAGATGTTCGCGAAGCTCGTCAGGATGGAGATAGTCCATTTGGGCCTGCTCGAGGAGAACCTCCATTATCTGCACAGCGACGGCTCGTGGTACGGCTACCTGCCGATTCTCGACTGAGACCCGATGCTCCAGCGCATGATCAATCGCCCCCTGCGGTGCCTTTTGACGACGGGGCCTCACGGGAAAGCTTTTATGAGGTTCAGACATAACCCGTTCCCAGGTTACTGACATGCTGAGGGAGTGCAGGGAGCACGGCTATTTCAGGGCCGATGTGTGCCCTGTCTGCGGCCAGGAGGAGCGTTTCCTCATGAACGACGAGGAGCTCGACCGGTTGAGTAGGACGATGGCCGGTGTCCTAAGGCACTTCCCGGAGCGGTTCGACCTCCAGATGGACAGGCAGGGGTTCGTCGACCTGCGGGCGTTCGTGGACGCCATCCAGAGGAAGCAGAGGAGATATCACTGGCTGAGGCCGCATCACATAATCGCGATCATCGAGACTGACAACAAAGGCAGGTACGAGCACAGGGACGGCATGATAAGAGCGACTTACGCCCATTCTTTCGAGGTTGAGCTGGACAATATCGTTGGCGTCGCGCCCGACAGGCTGTACTATCCCACGACCCCGGAGGAGGTGGACATAGTCCTCGAGGTGGGGCTCAAGCCCTCCGATAGGAAGATGGTCCACCTGAGCAAGGGCATCGGGGACGCCGTGAACGCGGGCCGGGTCAGGACTGACGCCCCAATCATACTCGAGGTCGATGCAAAGGCAGCGTCCGAGGACGGCCTCATAATCCAGAAAGCAGGCAAGACGGTCTACCTCACCACAGACGTGCCTCCGAAGTACCTCAAGAAGCTCGAAGTCGACCTGACCGAGTTCCCGATCGAGAAACCGAGGGTCAAGCCCAAGGAGGAGCCCGGCGAGAAGGTGGAAGAGGCCAAGCCCGCAGATCTGCCTCCCCAGGAATGACGGTTGGCGTATTTTCATGCGCCAGTGGATAAACCATTAATAGCTTGCGAGCCACCTTCCACGTTCTTATGTTCATCCGCGCTGACCAGCTGCTGGTCGAGAAGAGCGAGGGCTCGTTCCCGCTTCACGCCCTCGATTTCTCATGGGAGGGGTTCGAGCCCGCGCTCACATGCTTCGACTCGCGGGACAACGAGGTCTCCGAGCTCGACCTCCACGATGTCCAGTTCGCCATCAGCAAGAAGCGCACGTGCATCGGCCACTTCGATGACGACGACAAGTACGTGATGTGCCCCAAGAACGCTCCCGTTACGAAGTTCGCCCAGTGCGCCGAGTGCGCTGGCGAATCGTTCATACCGTACCAGGACTGCATATTCGAGCCGAGGTGTGACGGCGAGATATGCGACCTCCAGTTCTGCAAGCGAGAGCATGTGCTCTACGTTGCCTTCTATGATACACGTATGAAAATAGGCATGAGCTCCTCGAAGCGGGTGGAGAGGAGGCTCGTCGAGCAAGGGGCGGATGCGTTCTCCATCATTGGGAAGCTCCCGACCCGGAAGAAGGCGAGGGAAGCGGAGAAGAGCATCTCTGCCCGGCTCGGGATACCACAGGCGTTCCGCCAGGACCAGCTGCTGCGCAACTTCGCCAGGAAGGTGGATGCCAAGGGCATCGAGGCCAGGTACGAGGGGCTGAAGATGACGCTCCATGATCATTTCAAGATGCAGCCCGAGGAGCTCCGGTGGATCGATGGCTACCCGATCGACCTCCCGCTCAGGGAGGTCCCGAAGCTGGAGGATTCCTGGGGCAGGCACAAGGGGGAGTTCGTGGGCATGAAAGGCAAGTGGATCGTGTTCGAGTCCGAGGGGCTGAAAGCCCTGAACCTATCCGACCTGCCTTCCAGGTTCCTCTCCAGGGACAGGTGACTTGAGTCCCTGTTCTTCAAAACACAGAAATAGGTACCCAGCGTTGAAGTGGAGCGGATGGTTCCGATGAAGATAACATGGCTCGGACACTCAGCGTTCCTCATCGAGGGGAGAGACAGGATCCTGATAGACCCGTTCCTGACCGGGAACCCGAAGGCGTCGACGACCCATGACAAGGTCGACTGTGACATCATATGTGTGACGCACGGTCACTCAGACCACTTGGGCGACGCCGTGGACATCGCCAGGCGGACGGGCGCCGTTGTAGCGTCCATCCTGGAGATGTCGAATTTCGTGGAGCGCGTGGGCGTCAAGAGCGTCGGGTTCAACCTCGGCGGGACGGCGAAGATCAGGGACACGAGCATCACGATGGTCCCCGCGTTCCACTCGTCGAGCATCGGTGCCCCCGGGCTCGAATTCTCGGCGGCCATGGCAGTCGGGTTGGTCATCGAGTCGGGAAAGACCGTGTACCACGCTGGCGACACCTCCGTGTTCGGGGACATGAAGCTAATCAGAGACCTGTACAAGCCGGATGTCGCCATGCTGCCGATAGGCGGGTTCTTCACGATGGATCCAGAGCAGGCTGCGATGGCGGTTTCGCTCGTGAAGCCGAAGATCGCAGTGCCGATGCACTACGGCACCTGGCCTCTGATAGAACAGGACCCGAAGGAGTTCGAGAGGCTCGTGAAGAAGTCCTCGCCGAAGACAAGAGTTGTCATCCTGAAGCCGGGCGAATCCCTGGAAGTCTGATCTCTGATGCGGAGCATTCTCACGCCTGAGGAAGTACGGCAGAAGCACGGGAGGCTCTTTTCGAAGAGGCTCATCACGATGGTCGACGAGAAGTCAGGCAAGGCCAAAATCATCGAAGAATGCAGCGCCCAAGGGCCAGTCGAGTGGGACGCGGTGAACAGGCTGCGGGCCCACGGTGTCCTCGAACACGTGGAGGTGCAGGGGACTACCCTGATAATGGACGCAAGGATGGGCGAGGGCGAGGTCAGGTTTGGCCCTGCCTCGAAGGACACCGGCGGGCAGGCGCTCAAGTCATTGATCTTGAAGAACGGCAAGGTCGAGACGACATGGGTCGGCCTCGCAGGCGCGTCTGTGGGCGTGGGCGCATGTCTTCCGCAGGCCGAGGGGGTCGAGAGCGTCGAGTACATCGGGGACGATGTCGTCGGAGGCAGCCGCCGGGTCGAGGTCAAGCTCATCACGCCCCTCCACAGGCGGGTCATCATCGGCATCGACGACACCGACACGAAGGAGAAGGGCGCCACATGGGTGCTCGGGCTCAATCTCGGGCGCGAGGCTCCACACGGCATGTTCCTGCACCACAAGATAGTCCAGCTCAACCCTCACGCGCCCCAGAAGACTACCAACTGCGCATCAACCGGTGTCGCGTTCGCCGTCAGACCCGAGGACGTGAGCGCTCTCGTTTCGTGGTCCAAGGACTACATCGCGAAGAACACGTACTCGTCCGAGACTTCCATGGCGGTCTTCGAGGGGGTCGAAGTCCCTAGGAAGCTCGTGAAGTACGGTGTGGACGCGAAAGTGTCCATACTCTCAATACACGACGCCGAGCACATAGCGAAGGAATGCGGCGTCACGATACACGAAGTCACGGGAAGAAGAGGTTCGATCGGAGCCGCCGCGGCGATAGGCTGCTTCGACCTCGGGCTATACAGTGCTGGCCTGCCCGAGGACTTCAAACACGCATAGATTTATGATGTGACCAATGCTGGGAGGGCCGAACAAAGCATGACGAGCGATCTATCCAGGGTGATCTCCTCGACGGCGTACAGCACTTACGAGAAGCGTCTCCTCAGGGAGGTCGCCTCGCTCCCCGTGCCACACCACGTCGCCATCATCATGGACGGCAACCGCCGGTATGCGAAGGAGTTCGGCTTGCTCGTGGCCGAAGGCCATGACAAGGGCAGGCAGAAGCTCGAGGACGTGCTCGAGTGGTGCATGGAGATCGGCGTCAAGATGCTCACGGTCTACGCATTCTCCACCGAGAACGTGGGCAGGGACAAGGAAGAGGTCGACACGCTCATGGGCATGTTCATCGACAACTTCCGCAGGCTGGGCGATGAAGAGCGGATCCACAAACACAAGATACGCGTGCGCGTGCTCGGGCAGAGGGAGCTGCTGCCGAAGGCGCTCCAGGACGCGATCAAGTACGCCGAGGACAAGACCCAGAACTACGACAAGTACTTCTTCAACCTAGCTGTGGGCTACGGCGGCCGCGAAGAGATCGTGCAGGGCATCAGGAAGGTCGCGGAGGCCGTCAAGGACGGCAAGCTCAAGGTGGATGACATAGATGAGAAGACCTTCGCGAAGTTCCTCTACACAAAGGACATGCCCGACCCTGACCTGATCCTAAGGACCTCGGGTGAGGAACGGATCTCGAACTTCCTGCTCTGGCAGCTCGCGTACTCTGAGCTCTACTTCTCTGACATATACTGGCCCGGATTCAGGAAGATAGACTTCCTGAGGGCTGTCAGGTCGTACCAGCTGAGACGGCGCCGGTTCGGTACGTGACCTTTTTTCGACATCCGATTGCCTATCAATCGTCACGATTTGAGCCATTTCCATACGAAACAACATCCAAATCACCTCCTTTTTGTGTGGATTCCGTTAGCTTGAAGTACTATTTCCATATTGGAGGGGCGGGTAATACCATGACCATAGCAGGCCCAGACGAGCACCCGTGCGAGATCTACGAAAGATGGAAAGGGCTCGACCTCAAGATGCTCCCGATCGACAGGACCGACATCAGGATACTCTGCGAGCTCAGGGAGAACGCCAGGATGAGCAACTCGGAGATCGCCAAGAAGCTGAACGTGACGGAGGCCACGGTCAGACGCAGGATAAAGAACCTCATCGAGAGTGGCATCATACTCAGGTTCTCGATACACATCGACTACAGGTTAATCGAGAACACGGTCAAGGCGTACATACATGTCAAGACCGTCACCGACAAGCTCGACAAGGTCGTGCAGCACGTCACGAATCACAACAGGGTGGTCGCGGTCTACCGAGTCACTGGCGAATACGACCTCCTGGTCGTGGCGCTGTTCGTCGGCATGACGGAGCTTCAAGAGTTCATCGACACGTTCCTCAAGATCGACGGTATCAAGGAGACCGACACGCAAATCGTTATGAGCGCGCATAAGGGCGTGCCGTGGACGGGCATCTGAGAGTTTTGCATGAAGCTCAACGATGTTGTCAAAGAGCTCAAGTCGATGGCCAACCCAAAGAACGTCGAGGGTATGGCCAGGTTCGGCATCAACTCCGTGAATACGCTCGGGATAAGCATCTACGACCTGAGGCCGATGGCGAAGCGCTTGGGCAAAGACCATGAGCTCGCATATCAGCTCTGGTCGACCGGCATCCATGAGGCAAGGCTTCTGGCTGGATTCATAGACGAGCCGGACAAGGTCACAGAGCCCCAAATGGAGCACTGGGTCAAAGACTTCGATTCATGGGATGTGACCGACCAAGTCTGCAGCAACCTGTTTGACAAGACCAGGTTCGCATACAAGAAGGCTTTCGAGTGGAGCGGACGGGAGGAGGAGTTCGTGAAGAGGGCCGGTTTCGTCCTCATGGCCGCTCTGTCGGTGCATGACAAGAAGGCCCCGGACAAGGACTTCGAGAAGTTCTTCCCGATTATCAAGCACGAGGCGACGGACGAGAGGAACTACGTGAAGAAGGCGGTCAACTGGGCCCTGAGACAGATAGGCAAGAGGAACAAGGCGCTCAACAAGGCCGCAGTCAAAGTTGCCAAGGAAGTTCGGAAGATCGACTCGAAGAGCGCGCGGTGGATCGCTTCGGACGCGCTTCGCGAGCTCACAAGCGAGAAAGCGCAGGCGAGGTTGAAGGGGTAGTCCCGTTCTTGTAAGCACAGTGTTTTATTACATGCTCGTTCTATTCGACAGCCGGGTTTGCCGTGAACATAGAGACCAAGAGGTTCGTGCTCCGCGCGCTGGAGCCTGAGGACGCTTCCTTCCTCGCGAGCTTGGTGAACGACCCTGAGGTAAGGGACGCCCTCGGAGCGTATGATCTCGTCTTCCCAGTGTCAGTGGACGCCGAAACCAAGTGGATTGTGGAGGCGAGCAAGAAGGATGACCAGGCACATCTGGTAATCACCAAGAAGAGCGACAGCACGCCCCTGGGGCTGCTCTCGCTCAAGGACTTGAACTCCAGGAATGCATCAGGTCACTTGAGCATCATACTCGAGAGGAAGAGCTGGGACAAGGGCTGCGGCACCGAAGTAGTCAAGGGCACGCTCGAGTTCCTGTTCGACAAGATGAATTTCCACCGCCTCTGGTTGAGAGTCTCTGAGGGCAACCACAGGGCCATCAGGTGCTACGAGAAATGCGGCTTCTCGAGAGAGGGCATGCTCAGGGAAGATCACTTCGCGCACGGCGGATGGAAGAACTCGTTTATCATGTCCGTGCTCTCGGAGGAATACAGGATGTCAGGGAAATGATCAAGGGCGAGAAGATCGACCTAGTCTCGATCAGCATGGAGTACATGCCCTACTACCTGAAGTGGATCAACGACCCCCATGTCTCCGACATGCTGGGCGACTCCAGGTTCCCGATATCGAAGGACAATGAGCGGCAATGGATCGAGTCCCAGCTCTCACCGAGCGCTGAAAGCAGGATCTTCACGATACTCACGAAGAAGGGCGAGCCCATCGGGAACGTCGGGTTCAACAAGATCAATTACGTGACGAGACACGCAGTGATAGGCATCATGATCGGGGAGAAGCGGTTCTGGGACAAGGGATACGGAACCGACGCTATGCGTACCCTGATTCGATTCGGATTTGAGGAACTCGGGATGGTGAAGTTGGAGCTCGGTGTGCACGCGGTCAACGCCCGTGCTATCACCTGCTACAAGAAGTGCGGGTTCGTGGTAGAGGGGCGGCAGAGAAAGCACGATTTCTACAGGGGCGAATACCGCGACAGTCTCAACATGGGCATCCTTAGAGAAGAGTGGGCGATGGGGAAGGGCAAGAAACCGTCACGGCGAAGCAGAGCCTAGGCGGCCTGCAGCGCTATCTGGACGACGTCCATCGTCTTGATGTCCAGCCCAGCCCTCTTCGCGCCGGCGTTCAGGTTGACTTGGCAGAACGGACATGAAGTGGCGATGACATCGGCCCCGGCCGCCACGAAATGTTTCACCCTTTCCGCGGCGATCTCCTCAGCCATGTCGTTGAATGCGGATTTGAAGCCACCGCCAGCGCCGCAACAAACAGAATCCATCCGCTCGGCCTTGGTCTCGATCAATTGCACTCCAGGTATCGCCTTCAAGACGTTCCTGGGCGCATCGAAGACCTTCGCGTGCCTGCCCAAGTGGCAGGGGTCGTGGTACGCAACCTTCTTCTTGAACTCCTTGGTGAACTTGAGCTTGCCTTCCTTGATGAGCTTCTCAAGGTACTCGGAGATGTGGTAGAGCTTGTAGGACGGATTGCCCGTGAGCTTCGGATAATCGGTCTTCATCGTGTTGTAGCAGCCTGCGCATGCTGTTACCATGGCCTTCCACCCGCGCTTGTCCATCTCCCTGACGTTGTGGGGTGCAAGCTCGTCCCTGACGACTCCCTTCTGGCCTGTCCTGAGCAGAGGAGAGCCGCAACACCATTCGTCCTCGCCGAGTATGTTGAACTTCACCCCGGCTTTGTCAAGTAGCTTGGCGGTCGCAGCTGCAAGCGGTTGCATCCTGTAGGCCTCGGTGCAGCCCGTGAAGAACACTACTTCTGGGTTCGGCGAGAGCTTGATATCCGCCGGGAGCCACGCAGCCCTCTTCTCCTTGGGCTCGTCGTACGGGTTCCGCTTCTCGACCACCCTCTCCTTGATCTTCTTGTGCGCTTCCATCGGGCCGTAGCCCTGGTCGATCAGCCACTCCTTGACTTCCTCCCACATGTGCGCGAAGTCGATCTCGACGTGGCAGTTCTCCTCACAGGCGGCACACGACGTGCATTGGAAGACGCGCTCGACGAACTTGTCGTTGATTTTCGTGTCCCTGCGCATCAGCCTGTCGATGGGGGTCTTCCTCGCCATCTGTCTGAGGTAGTAGACCTTACCTCTCGGCGATGCGGATTCCCAGCCGATCTGTCCGTAGACCGGGCAGGTTGCCCGGCAATATCCGCACTGCAAACAGGCATCCAAGTCCTTCTCGATCTCAGTAATCTTCTTCATGAGCGTCACCGATGGGTCCGAAAGCGCTCACAAGTGGTCCCGGAACCGGGACCCCCTGAACTCCCTGGCCCTCAGGATACCTTCAATGATGATAAATCTAGCGCACTTCACTAGAAAGATATTAGGGGCTAGCCCTTCACCTCTTGGTGCGCTTTCTCGGCTCCTTCCTTTTAGCCGCGAGACGGATTTCAACTTCCTTTCCAGGTTCGTATCCCTTGAGGCTACTGACCATCCCCTTGACAGTGCTGTCGACCATCGTGGAGACGAACTTGCCCGCAGGCACCCTCTTGCCACCTATGAGTATCTCGACGCCGACCGTGGGCAGCTCGACGCAGTCTCGCAACCACCGTTTGCCATCCACTATCGCCGAAGCGAGCTTCCGACAGTCCAGACCACACTTGCCACAGTCGAGCCCCGGAAGCTCCTCCAACATCCTGTCGACTGCTACCGCTCGCTCGACGTACGAGACGAGTTCCTTCAAGCTGGGGTTCACGAGCGCCGTGCCCTTCCTTGTTGCCACCTTCCCGATTGCCGCCTTCGGGAACGCACCCTCCTTGAATCCTTCCATGATTATGACATCGGGATCGTACTCGGCATCCAGCAACCGAGCGATGTCAGTTGCGGAGGTCTCAGAATGTTTGATGAGCGCAGTCTCGACCTTGGAAGAGAACACCACGGGATCGCTCCCGGCCTTCCCGTGACGCCACGTGTCCTTCCCCTCGCAGTCGATGCTTTTGCTGTAGGGGCTGTGCTTGACCGATGCGACCCGGTAACCCTTTCGCACGAGCGACCTCACGAGGTCCTCGACGAGCTTCGTCTTCCCGGCGTCCTGGTAGCCATAAATGCCTAAGATCATCGCGCCTGCCGTCCATCCCGATTGCCCCGGCTGTAGATAAACCCTGACCGTGCCGGGCCTACTTTCCCCTCAGGAGAGAGCCGACTATCCTCGGTATGCTGGCGTAGATCGTGTTCTCCGTCCAGTCGAGCTCCTCTTTCTCGCACACGGTCGATTCGCTCAGACGGGCGGCGGCCTCCCGGAGGCTCTCCATGTCCTCGTCAGTCGCCGAGCCATGTGCCACTACCTTGTCGATCTTGCCCGAGAGCTCCTGGGCGGCGTGGATCCTGCGCTCGGTCCTGTCTGCGACGTTCTTGTTGATGAGCCCCATCTCCTTCTTGATGTCGTTCATGCCAAGGCCTGCAGAGTAGGTCGCGTCCACGATGTCCGAGCGAGTCATCCAGTTGGTCTCGTAGTTGAGCACATATTTCCAGCTCGGCATGGTCGCGAGCTTGATATGGTCCTCGAGCGACGAGGCGAAGATCTTGAACCCGAGCTTCTCTGGGTTCTCGAAGGCGTTCCCGCCAGGGTCGATGAACGGCGCGAGCGGGCTAATGAACGGGAAAAGGCGCTTCCCCTTGAAGCGTTTGTACAATGTCCTGGTGTATTCGACAGTGCCCTGGACCGACTCCTTCGTCTGGGTCGGCAGGCCGATCATGTAGAATATGTCGAACCGTCCAGCCCCGGCGTCCAGGAACGCCTGAGCGGATTTCTCGAGCCCGGCGTTCGTGTAGCTCTTACCTTGGGCTTTCCTGACGCCCTCGTCGTGCGTCTCGGGGGAGATCTGCACGCTGAACCTGTCGACGCTCGAGCTGACCTCCTTGGCGAACTCGGGGTCGGCCGGCGTGAAGAGCTCAATGATGACCTCGTTCCTTACCTTCCTGCTCTTGAGCTCGGACAGGAACTCTGAGGCGTACTTGCGCCCCGCCTGCCTGATGTCCCCGACCACGAATGTCGCGCCCTTAACGTATTCCTCCGCCCTGGCAACATCATCGGCAAGCAACTTGGGCGACCTGTAGGCTGGCTTCTGCCTCCCGAAGTTCCTGGAGAATGAATCGCACGAGCCGGCGCAGCTGACGCAGTTGTGCGTGCATCCACGCACTGAAACGGCTATGGACATCGGGTTGGACTTCCAGTTCCTGTACGGCAGGTGCCCCTCGAGATCCCTGTACTTCAGTACCTTCCTTACCATTAGGCCGTAGTCGATCCCGATGTCGTCTAGGTTCTCGGGTACGTTAGTAAGCGGGTTGATCTTGACATTCTCTCCCCTCCTCCATGAGAGGTTGGGGATGTCATCGACTGACTTGCCGGACGAAATGGCCTCAAGTAGCATCTCCATGGGCTTCTCCGTTGAGTCGCCCCTGAGGACATAGTCCACCGCCTTGTGTTTCGAGAGCAATTCCTCGTGGTAGTATGAGGCGCTGAACCCGCCCATGACAACTGGCACATCGGGATGGTGCCGCTTGACGATCTTCGCCAGCTCAAGCGCCCCTTGGACATGAGGCATCCAGTGAAGATCGATCCCGAACAACCCTGCATCGATGCCCTTGACGAACCGCTCAGGGTCGAACCGCTTGGACGCCAGCATCCTGGTCGCGATGTTCGCTATCCTGACCTCGTGGCCCTTCGATTCCAGGTGGGATGCCAAGGTTGTGAACCCGATCGGGTACATCTCGAACACTGGCGTGGACGGGATCAGGTCGCTGACTGGCCCCAGCAGGAGCGTCTTCTTCCTGAAATCCATGACGCTCGGCGGGTGCAGGAGGACGAGGTCTGGTCGAGCCATCGGTGTAGTCAAGTGTAGGCTGGTTATTAGAATCTGCTCTGTTACATTGATTGACGAACTGGATTCAGCAGAGTGCTCGATTGGTTTATTTAGCGTAAAGTCAGATTGGGTAGCGGTTCTGATGAGGAAGTGCACTATCGGGCTATCATTTCTCTTCGTAGCTGTTCTTGTCCTATCCCTTGCCGGACAATCATCTGCTGGAAGCAGGATCCTGCCAGCAGGCTCGTCATTCACCTATGATCTCACCGTCGGTGAGGATGGCACGGTCTCAGCCAACTGGGACTCGTCAGGCGAGGTAGGCTTCGTGCTTAGAGACCCGGACGGCGACATACTTAGAGATGAGATAGGTACCTCCGGTCATGTTAGCCTGTACGTGTCCACGCTTGGGACATACACACTCACATGGATCAACAACGAAGCGACTTCGGTCACGCTCGACTACGACGCTGTCCTGATACCATTCGACATTCCCTGGGACGGGAACGGCTTCCAGGAAGGGTTCGACGCGATCAGCCTATGGGTCGCCGTGGTTATCATCGGGGCGGTTCTCGTCACTTCGCTCATCATCATAGTCTTGCTGGTGTTTGTCAATGAGGAGAGGAAGAGCGAGACGCATCCACAGGCCGTGCCGATGATGGCCCATCACATGACACCGACGATGAAAGGCACATGTCCTGCCTGTGGCACAAGCGTTGATACGAACATGCAGTTCTGCTCGCGGTGCGGTACCCGTTTCAAGTGACTCTCGAACAGTCTGCGTTTTCGCCGTGCTGACCCACCGGTCTGCGTAGCCTAGAGCTGGAAAACGCGTTGTGCAAAGGAGGACGGCATTGGAAGACCACTTCTGGGTTCTGAACATTTTTCCTATGGACTTTTTCCGCCCGAGGACCTACTATAGGTTATGACTCCGACAGCCAGGAAAATGCCACCAAGGAATGCAAGGATTCCCAAGATGAGGATGTCACCGGAACTTGGTCCCCACGAGTCGCCCGTTTCGTGGAGATAGAAAGCAACTGGAGATGCAAAAGATGTAAGCCCGAGGACTATGAGACCTATGGACCTGATTGCAGCATCCTTGTTGATCAACCCTATCAGAATCAGGATGCCTGCCACAACCCAAATAAGAATGAGAATCATGTCCCACCCAATTATCATCTGAACCTCTGCCATTCGAACCGCCTATCACAGCATTAAGGCCATTCATTCCTTATTGTCCTTTGCCGTGAGGACCGAAAGCGCAGGACACCCTCCTCCAGTTTCTCGTTTGACACTATGCTATGCTAACGGACATATTGTGTCAAATTTCCTTCCAAGGGACAGTAAACACAATATACATTGTCATTAATCCCAGACCAATGCTAGAAGAGGAATACATGGGCGTCGCAGTTTTTGCGATAGTCGCCCTACTCTTCCCCACCATCGCCTTCCTCCTTTCGAGGTATATCCGCACTGACAAGCGCGACCCGCGCGGAGAAACCACTTACGAATGCGGCGAGGTGCCCATCGGCGACGCGCAGATTCAGTTCCATTTCCAATACTACATGTACGCCATCATATTCGTCGCGTTCGACCTCGTGACGGTGTTCGTGCTCATATGGGCACTCGTGTTCTCCGACCTGAGCGAGCTCTCTAAGATCTACGTACTCATGTTCCTCGGCATTCTTCTCGTGGGCGTCACGTACGCCCTAAAGAAGGAGGAGATAATCTGGATCTGAAGACAGACAAAACGCCAACTGACATCGGAGGGGCCTTGGCTTTCCGTTCCAAGGACTTCCTCAAATGGTGCGACGAGGTCCTTGAGGGCATCCTCAGGAAATCGCCTGTCGGATCCGGGATAGATTACGTCACGAAGGACTTCTTCAACTGGGCCACCAGGAACTCCCTCTACTACCTCCACTTCGGGATAATGTGTTGCGCGCTCGAGATGGCCGTCGCCTCAGCACCTAGGTTCGACGCTCAGAGGATGGGTGTCATCGCCAGATCGACCCCGAGGCAGGTCGACATACTCATCGTCAACGGCCCCGTCAGCAAGAAACTCAAGCCTGCTCTCAGAAGGCTCTATGACCAGATGCCAGAGCCCAAATGGGTCATCGCCATGGGAGAATGCGCGATTTCAGGTGGGCCTTTCTACAACAGCTACAGCGTCGTCCCTGGGGTCGACCAGTTCATTCCAGTTGACATCTACATCCCCGGCTGCCCTGCGCGGCCGGAGGCGCTCATTGATGCGTTCATCAAGCTCCAGAAGATGATCAAGGACAATAAAAAGGGGTTGTTGACGGGCAAGTGATCGTGCCGGGGTAAGGGACATGGCGGAGCGGGGGAAAAGCACCGGGAGGCCGGAGGAAGGCCTTGAGCGGGCGCCGAGCAGGATCGGCGAGGACCCAGAGGAGAGGGTCATACGTGCCCTGCTGGACGGCTTCCCGAACACGGTCACTGACTTCAAGAAGCTCCGGAAGGGTGTTCTCAGGGCCAAGATAGAGCGAAGAGAACTATACAAGGCCTGCAAGCTCCTGAAGGACAGCCTTGGCTTCGAGCACCTCTCGATGATCTCCGCGGTGGAGTACGATAGCGGATTCGAACTGGTCTACCACATCGTCTCGTACCAGGAAAGGCTGCTGCTGGAGCTCGTCACGACCACCCCGAAGGACGACCCGAGTGTCGACTCAATCTCATCGATTTGGGGCGGCGCGAACTGGCAGGAGAGGGAATCGTACGATCTCATGGGAATCAAGTTCAACAACCATCCGAAGCTCGAGCGGATCCTGCTTCCGAAGGATTATGTGTACCATCCGCTCAGGAAGGATTTCAAGGGGTGACCATGCATGGCTGAGATGTGGATCAACATGGGACCCCAGCACCCGATGACGCACGGGCTCTGGAACCTCAGAATCAAGGTCGACGGGGAGACGATAATCGACGCCGAGCCCGAGGTAGGGTACCTCCACAGGGGGATTGAGAAGCTCTGCGAGAGCAAGACCTACACCCAGATCATCCCGATTGCCGACAGGTTGTGTTACGGCGCGTCGCTGAGCTGGAGCCATCTGTATTGTGTCACTGTCGAGGACCTGCTGGGCCTCGAGGTGCCCCCGAGGGCGGAATACATCCGGGTCGCGGCACTCGAGATGCAGAGGATCGCATCCCACCTCATGTGGCTCGCAGCTTACGCAGCCGACCTGGGAGCGATGATCGGCTTCATCTACTCGATGAGGGACAGAGAGGTCTTCATCGACCTGCTGCAGGCCCTGAGCGGCTCAAGAATCACATACAACTTCCCGAGGTTCGGAGGTGTCGCACATGACATCCCCCCGAACTTCGAGCGGGACTCCTTGCGCGCGTGCGATTACATGGAGAAGAGGCTGAAGGAGTACGAGGACCTCTACGAAGGTTCGAAGGTTTTCATGCTCAGGAACGAGGGCGTCGGGCTCCTCAAGAAAGAGGACGCCATGAACCTCGGAGTCACTGGTCCCTCGCTGAGGGCGAGCGGTGTCAGGTACGACTTGCGGAAGGACATGCCGTACTCTGTCTATCAAGAACTGGACTTCGAGCCAGCAACCCACAAGGATGGTGACTGCTACGCGCGGTTCAAGGTCAGGATGGATGAGATGTACGAGAGCTGCAAGATCATCCGTCAAGCAGTCACAAAGATGCCCAAGGGCAAATGGAGGACGCTTGCTCCGAGGAACGCACCCGAGGGCACCGGCCTGGGAAGGGTCGAAGATCCTCGAGGCGAGGGCGTGATGTACGTAGTCGGTGACGGGACCGACAGACCCTACAGGCTCAAGATAAGGAGCCCGATCTTCGTCACCGTCTCTGCCGCTCCTAAGATGCTCATCGGATACAAGATCGCCGACGTGGTCGCCATCATGGGCGGGCTGGACATGTGCATAGGAGAGTCCGACAGGTGATGTCATGAACCTCTTCGAGTTCTGCTACGGCATCATCCACTGGCTCGTGGACCTGGTCAATCACCTGTGGTACTGGCTCGGGGACCATCTGCCTCGGGTCTTCGGGGACTTCTTCAACTGGGCGGGAGACCTCGCGGTCTCCCATGGCAACATCGCCCTCTTCGCGATCCTGGCGGAAGCCGTGATAATGTTCGTCATCGCGCTCGTCAATGTCCTGAACTTCATATGGATAGACAGGAAGTGGATGGGCCGCATGTTCGACTTTTACGGCCCGTACTACGTCGGCTACAGGATCGGAGGCTGGCTCCAGAACCTGGCGGACGGCATCAAGCTGTTCGTGAAAGAGATCATCACTCCAGCCAAGGTCGACAAGCTCGGCTTCTTGATTGCGCCGGTTATCCTAGTCTCCTCATCAGTACTCGCCCTGTCGACGATCCCGTTCAGCCCGCGCTTCGGCGTGTTCACGAGCGATTTGGACACCGGTGTCCCCGCGGGCCTTCTGATCGCGTTCGCCTTCTTCGCAATCGCTCCGTTCTCCATCCTGATTGCGGGCTGGTCCTCGAACAACAAGTACACGCTCATCGGCGGAATGCGCTCGGCCGCCCAGATGATGAGCTACGAGATACCTCTCCTGCTGTGCGTGGCCAGCGTGTTCCTCCTCTCTGGGAGCTTCGGGTTCCTGGGCGTCGTGAACGCGCAGCACGACATCTGGTTCGTCATACCGTTGTTCCTGGGTTTCATAGTCTTCATCACTTGCCTCGCGGCCGAGGTCGAGATACAGCCGTTCGACCTGCCAGAGGCAGAGGCTGAGCTGGTCGAGGGCTGGACCACCGAGTATGGCGGGTTCAGATTCGGCCTGTTCATGATGACCTCCTACCTCAGAGGATATGTCGGGGGCGCGCTCGCCACTGCGCTGTTCCTCGGGGGCTGGCAGGGTCCTTCCATCATCCCCGACGAGTTTTGGTTCCTGATCAAGGCTTATCTCGTGTTCCTGATCATCGAGTGGATGAGATGGTCGAACATGAGGATCAGGGTTGACCAGATACTCAACATCGGCTGGAAGAGGCTGATGCCCCTGGCCATGCTCAACCTGCTGATAGCGGCCGCGTTCAAGACGATGGGGTGGTTCTGACGGCGAGCAAGAAGAAGCCGAGCACCCTCGGATTCGTCCTAAGGCCAATGAGGCGTACGGGCGCACAGGTCTATAGCTCGCTCATAGCCGGCAAACCGAACACCGTCCTGTACCCGTACCAGAAGCTCGACTTGCCCCCGACCTACAGGGGGAAGCACACGCTCGACTTCAAGCGGTGCATAGGTTGCTCGAACTGCGTCCAGATATGCCCGAACGATTGCATGTGGATGGAGAAGCTGGAGGATCCAGAGCTCGGGAAGATCGAGCGGCCAGGAGTCGATCTGGGCCGGTGCCTGTTCTGCGGATTCTGCGTGGAGATTTGTCCCACTGTTGCGATTCACGAGACCGTCGAGTTCGAACTCGCTGACCAGGACCGCTCAAAGCTGAGGCTAGGTCCGAAGGAGCTGAGGGACGACAAGTACGCCGACACCGTCAAGGAGGAGAGACAGAAGCGCTCGCTGCCTGTTCTAGACCTGAGCAAGTGCACGGGCTGCGAGAAGTGTGCTGGCGAGTGTCCCGAGATGTGCATAGCGATGATGCCGATCGAGGGCGTGGGCAAGCAGAAGCCTGAGATCAATCTCAGCAAGTGCACCTCGTGCGGGAAGTGCGTCATTGTCTGCTCTGAGAAGGCCTTGACGATGACCGAGGTCTATGAGTCATACTTCGAAATGCCAGAGCCCAAGTTCATCCTGAAGAACTGCACGGGCTGCAGCGCGTGCGCAAAGGCGTGCCCCGCGGACTGCATCTACATGATGGACATGCCTGGCACTGAGAAGGTCCTCAAGGACGGAAAGAAGGGCAAGCCGAAGAAGCGTGCCGTGTTCGTTCTTGAGAAGTGCGTCGGTTGCGGGAAGTGTTTCCGGGCGTGCAAGTTCGAGTCGATCGAGATGGCGGGGGTGAAGAGGTGACCTTCACCTGGGAACTGTTCGTATTCTTGTTCTTGGCAGCCTCTGCCCTGATATCCGCGCTCCTGGTCATAGCCTCAAAGGAGATAGTCCACAGCGTTATCGCCCTCGCCACATGCTTCATAGCCGTGGCGGCGCTCTTCGTGATGCTGAGCGCGGAGTTTGTCGCGATCGTCCAGATACTCGTCTATGTCGGCGCCGTGATCGTCGTGATCCTGTTCGGAATAATGCTCACCAGACGCGAGATAATGGGGAGTGAGAAGCGATGAGGACCGCGGTGCCGAGGATCCTGGCGATCATCGTTTTGGCCATACTCTTCATCGTGACGATCTACCAGGTAGACTGGCCCAACGGCGCAATGGATGACACCACTAACGAGGACGTCGGTCAGACGCTGTTCGGGACCAGTAACGATGTCGGTTATGGACTCATCGTGCTGCTGATCGGCTTGTTGTTGCTCGTCGCGTTGCTCGGCGGCGTGTTCCTGGCGAAGGAGGAGAAGGAATGATACCGATTGAGTACTGGCTCGTCTTCAGCTCGCTCCTGTTCGCCATCGGCGCCTACGGCGTCATGAGCAAGAAGAACGCCATCGTGGTGCTCATGTCGATAGAGATCATGCTCAACGCCGCGAACATCAACTTCGTCGCATTCAGCTCGTACCACACGACGCTTCACGGAGTCGCTGATGCCTCGGGTCAAGTGTTCGCGTTGTTCTCGATCGCGATTGCCGCGGCAGAGGTCGCAGTCGGCCTCGGCATCATACTGGCGGTCTACAGGAGATACCAGACTATTGATGTTGACAAGATCAACGTCCTGAGGTGGTAGGATGCTCGAGTACGCCTGGCTCATCCCGGTCTTCCCCTTCGTGGCTTTCTTGCTCATCTCCCTGCTGCCGAAGCGGACCTTGTTCTGGGAGGACGGTGGAGGTTACGCAATAGGTGGAGCGGCGGGCGCGTTCATCGTCTCGATGCTGGTGATCTGGGATGTCATCAACGGCCATACTCTGACCGGCCCAGCAGCCCCTGAGGCCACCTGGCTCGTCATAGGGAGCTTCACGATCAAGTTCGGCATCTGGATCGACCAGCTCACCGCCCTGATGCTTATCGTCGTCTCGGTAGTCGGCACCTTGGTCGTCATCTATTCTGGCGGGTACATGCACGAGGAGGGTGGGCGGAGGAGGCGGTACTACGCGGAGATCATGCTGTTCATTTCGGTCATGTACGGCCTCGTCATAGCAAGCAACTACCTCGAGATGTTCATCTTCTGGGAGCTCGTCGGCCTCTGCTCCTACCTGCTCATCGGCTTCTGGTACGAGAAGCCCTCGGCTGCCAGCGCGGCCAAGAGGGCATTCATCGTGACCAGGGTCGGGGACATAATGTTCATGGCCGGCATCATAATCATATTCAAGTATGTCGGCAGCTTCGACTTCGAGACCCTCTTCCATGGGGGCGGGTTCGCCAGCATGCCCGCGAACATGCAGACTCTCTCGACGGCGTTGATATTCGGCGGAGCGATAGGCAAGAGCGCCCAATTCCCCTTGCACGAGTGGCTGCCTGACGCGATGGAGGGTCCGACCACGGTCTCCGCGCTCATCCACGCTGCGACCATGGTCAAGGCGGGCGTCTACCTGACGGCTAGAACATACCCCTTGCTCGTCGCGACCCCTGACAGCCTGATACTTGTTGCAGTCATAGGCGGCGTCACCGCGCTGATAGCAGCCACGGTCGCGCTCGTCGCGACGGACATCAAGCGTGTGCTTGCCTACAGCACGATCAGCCAGCTCGGCTACATGATCCTCGGGCTCGGTGCCGGCGGGTATCTCGTGATACATGCCTCGACCCCGAGCGGATACAGCGCCGCCACATTCCACCTGATGAACCACGCATTCTTCAAGGCGCTCCTGTTCCTATGCGCCGGCAGCGTCATACATGCTGTCGGCACGAACGACATGAGGCTCATGGGAGGCCTCGGGAAGAAGATGCGGATCACTTCGACCACAATGCTCATCGGGGCGCTCGCCATCGCTGGCGTCCCACCGCTCTCAGGCTTCTGGAGCAAGGACGAAGTCCTTGCTGCCGTCTACCATGCCGGTGACTGGGACCCGGTCTTCACGCTGCTCTGGGTCCTGGGGATCGCGACGGCGTTCATGACCGCGTTCTACATGTTCAGGATGTGGTTCCTCACGTTTACGGGCGAGCCGAGATCCGAATACCACGCACACGAGTCGCCGAAGATCATGACAGTCCCGCTGATGATACTCGCGGGGCTGGCGATCGTATCCGGGTTCGCGCTGTTCATCGGCCAGGGCATCAAGGGGTTCATGGCCGGAGCGATCGGGGACACCCCGATACACTACGAGGCTGAGCCTTTGGGTGACATTGCGGTGGAGATATTCACCGATCCGCTGACCTATGTCTCATTGGTGCTCGCAGTCGCGGGCATCCTGATCGCATACAGGATCTACTACATGCCTGGTTTCGACAGGTCCGTGTTCGCCAGAGGCGTGCCTGGGGCGTTCCAGAGAGCGCTCGAGAACAGGTGGTATATCAGCAAATTCTATGACGACTTCGCGTACAAGGTCGTGTACGGGTTCTCGATAGTTGCGGACCTGTTTGATAGGTATGTCATCGATGGCATAGTCAACGGGTTTGCGTACCTCGGGGCGAATACGGGAAACAGGATCAGGAAGGCGCAGTCAGGCAACGTCCAGCGGTACGCCAGCCTGATCGTGGTGGGCATCGTTCTGCTCCTGATATTCGTGATCTACGTCGTACCGTGGGGGAGGGGGTTGTGAGCCATGTTTGAGGGAATCCCGATGATCTCAATCATAATCCTCTTGCCTCTCATCGGCTCGGTAATCACGTTCCTGCTCGGCAAGCGCGAGTCATACGCCAAGTACGTCGCGCTCGGGTTCTCTGCCGCTGCACTGGTCTTGTCCGTGCTTCTGGCCCTGTCTTTCGCGATCGAGCCCTCAAGATCGTCTACCGGGTTCCACGAAGGAGACCACTTCTTCGACTTCCAGTTCTACGAGAAGTATGAGTGGATCAGCTCCCTGGGCATCAGCTACACGGTCGGCTTGGACGGCATCAGCCTGCCGCTGTTCGTCCTGACGACCTTGCTCTGCTTCCTTTCAATACTGTTCTCCTGGGACACGAAGCTCCGGCCCAAGGAGTACTTCGGCCTTATGCAGGTGCTCGAGGTAGGCGTGCTCGGCGTGTTCGTCTCGCTCGACTACTTCGTGTTCTATGTGTTCTGGGAGATCGTCCTGATACCGATGTACTTCATGATCGGGGTCTGGGGCGGCCCGAAGAAGGACTACGCGGCCATCAAGTTCTTCATCTACACGCACATCGCGAGCCTGGCCATCCTGATCTCGATAATGGCCATGTACTTCGAGTCCGGCGTCGGAACGTTCGACATGGAGCAGATTGCGCGCGCGGCAGGCACGGAGTTCGGGCGGACCTTCCAGATAGCCATCTTCGCCGCGATGTTCTTCGGGTTCGGCGTCAAGGTGCCGATGGTGCCGTTCCACACTTGGCTCCCGGACGCACATGTTGAGGCTCCCACGGCTGGGAGCGTCTTGCTGGCCGGCCTGTTGCTGAAGATGGGCGGCTACGGTATCATTCGCGTAGCCATCCCAACACTGCCCGTCGGTGCGCACGAACTCGTCTATGTCATGGCGATCATTGCTATCGTGAGCATTCTCTACGGCGCCATCCTCTGTCTCGCACAGAAGGACCTGAAGAAGATGGTCGCATACTCCTCGATCAGCCACATGGGCTTCGTCCTGCTCGGGTACGCCACCTTCACGCAGATCGGGGTAGTCGCGGGCGTGTTCCAGATGTTCGCCCATGGCCTCGTGACGGCGGTCCTGTTCATGATGTGCGGCGTGGTCCAGCACAAGTGCGGCACCAGGCTGATCCCGAGCCTAGGCGGTCTCTCGAAGAAGATGCCCATCGCAGCGACGATGATGACCGTGGGCTTCCTCGCGTCCCTCGGGCTGCCAGGCCTCGTCAGCTTCGCCGCCGAGTTCATGGTCCTCGTCAGCATGTTCGAGACGTGGGCGCTCTGGCTATTCCTGCCGATCATCAGCGTCGCGATCACTGCAGCGTATTATCTCTGGGCTCTCCAGAGGTCGATGTTCGGCCCGCTCACTGACAAGATAGACACCACACACCTGCGCGATGTTGATTGGTACGAGGGCGTCCCCGTCGGCGTCCTGCTGTTCCTGATCGCGATATTCGGCGTGTTCCCGATGATCATCATCCAGGTCATAGAACCGGCGGTCGGGATCGTGACGGCGCTATTCGGAGGTGGATGAATTGGAGGTCTGGAACTACCTTGAAGCGCTGATCCCGCAGCTCCTGCTCGTGCTTTTCGCGCTGCTGATGCCAGCCTGTGACTACATCTTCAAGGACAAGCGCGTCTTGTCTGTGCTCGCCCTCGCGCCGCTCGTGGGGATCGCGGTCGCGGAGATCTCCTGGATCTTCCTTGACCTGTGGACACCGCCTGCGAGCATGATCTCGCTGATCGAGGTCACGCCGTTCTCGGGGCTCTTCATGCTCGTGTTCGTATCCGTGGGCATCGTCGTGGTGCTCGGGTCTCCTGAGTTCATCAAGAGCGACAGGAACCACGGGGAGTACTACTCGCTCATTCTCCTGGCCATAACCGGTATGACCATCGTTGCCGAGGCCACCGACCTCATCGCGCTGTTCGTCGGGCTGGAGATCGCAGGCATCTCGTCCTTCGCCCTGTCGGGTTTCAGGAAGTCGGAGAAGCGGTCCGCTGAAGCTGCTACGAAGTATTTCATCGTGGGCGGGTTCTCGTCCGCGATGACCTTGTTCGGCATATCGATCCTGTACGGAGTCGCGGGTACGACCAGCATCCAAGGCATATTCGCCGCGCTCAGCAACCCTCCATCGCCTCAGTGGGTTCTCGATGCAGACCCGATCACTATGCTGGCCGCGGTGCTATTGCTGGCAGGGTTCGGCTTCAAGATCGCTGCAGTGCCGTTCCACATGTGGGCCCCCGATGTGTACGAGGGCGCCCCAACCCCGGTCTCCGGCCTCCTTGCCGCGGCATCAAAGAAGATGGGATTCGCTGCTCTGTTCAAGGTCTTCCTCGTCGGACTCATTGTCTCGAAATTCCAGTGGGAGGAGGCAGCCGCTGTGCTGGCAATCCTGACCATGACCGTCGGCAACCTCATCGCTGTCTCTCAGACGAACATGAAGCGGATGCTCGCGTACTCCTCGATAGCCCAGGCGGGATACATCCTGATCGTGCTGCCCGTGGGAACGCAGTATGCAGTCGCTGGAGGCTTGTTCCACATCATCACCCACGCGTTCATGAAGTCCGGCGCGTTCATGGTTGTTGCGGCGATGGGCGCAGTCGCGATCGGCGAGAAGCTCGATGACTTCAAGGGACTGGGCAGGCGCTCGCCCTGGCTCGCGTTCGCCATGACCTTGTTCCTTCTCTCATTGGCAGGGATCCCGCCACTGGCGGGATTCGCGAGCAAGTTCGTGCTGTTCTCGTCCGCGGTATACGCTTCCTTCACTCCGGGCGCAGAATGGCTCGTATGGCTCGCGATCGCGGGCGTGCTCAACAGTGCCCTTTCACTTTACTATTACGCGCGTGTCATCAAATACATGTACATGGAGAAAGGGCCGGTCGAGAAGATCTCGCTGACGCCGATGTTGAAGATCGCGGTAGCGATTGCGGCGATAATGGTCGTCGTGATTGGCCTTTACCCCGACGCAGTCGTGCATGCATGTGAGCACGCTGCGAGCGGTGCCTTCCCGGGGCTCCCCGGCGGCTTCGGCTGAACATTAGCCAGATGTCCTGAAAGCGTCGTATCCAGAAACCATTAGGATTAAGTAGACATTGGGTAATATGCGCAACGCAATGTCCACGACGGCCTGGGATTTTGGCATCCAGAAAGAGCTCCGTCTGGTCGACGCCAAGCTTCGAGAGATGGTCAAATCCGATGAGAAGGTCCTCACAGAAGCCTCGCTGCACGTGATAGAAGCGGGCGGTAAGAGGATGAGGCCAACGGTCACAATCCTTTCCTACAAGAGCCTCGGCGGCACGGAGATCGACAAGATCGTAGATGTTGCCACAGGATTCGAGCTGATACACTCCGCGACTCTCGTCCATGACGACATCAATGATGGCGGCATGATGAGGCGGGGGCGCGAGACGGTCTTCAAGAAGTACGGCCTCCACGATGCGGTCGTGGCCGGCGACTTCCTGTTCGTGAAGGCGTTCCAGCTGGGCGGCACGTTCGACAAGACGGTCGTGGAGACGACCGCAGAAGCTTGCGCGAAGCTTGCGGAAGGGGAGATCCTCCAGAACAAGTACCGGCACAAGAAGGACCTCTCGGTCGACACCTATCTCAAGATCATGGAGCGGAAGACCGCATATCCGATAAGGGCAGGCGCGATGGTCGGGGCATACCTCGCGAAAGCGCCTCTGGACATCATGGAGAGCATGGGCAGTTACGGTCTCGACCTGGGCATCGCGTTCCAGATTGTGGATGACATACTCGACTTCACGGGCGACCAGAAGAAGACCGGGAAGCAGGTCGGGGTGGACCTCAAGGAAGGCCATCTCACGTTTCCATCGCTGCTCGCGATCAAGGGATCGGAACAGACCAGGAAGTCGGTCCTCAAAGTGATCTCGGAGCGGGAGCCTTCGCACGAAGCCGTAATGGAGTGCGTGGAGATGGTGCGCAAGAGCGGAGCGATCGAGAAGTCCAGAGGCATGGCTGAGTACTACGGCATGGAAGCGCTCGGGCACCTGGGCTGTCTGCCGAAGTCCTCCGCGAGCCAGGGCCTGAGGGGCCTGGTCAGGAAAGTGCTCGGCCGCGACTCGTAGGTGGACCTGATGGACCAAATGGGCATGTCGGAGAGTGAGTGGCGCGAGGTCGTCGAATCGCTAGAAGATGTTGGCCCATACTACGACAAGGTCAACTCAATGATGACCTTCGGGCTCGTGGACAAGTGGAGGAGGCATGTAGCGTCATATGCGAGGCCCGAGGATGTCGTCCTCGAGATCGGTTCCGGGCCGGGCAACTTCGCACGGCACCTAGCCTCCAAGACGGTCTACTGCATCGAACCGTCCAGCAAGATGCTCTCCGCCTCAAGGCAAATGATAGATGGCGAGAAGGTCACCCTGGTCAGGGGCGTGGGCGAGAAGATACCCCTGTCCGACGGCTCCGTTGACAAAGTCTTCTGCGTGTTCTCATTCAGGGATTTCAGGAACAAGACTGCGGGAGTGGAAGAGATCCACAGGGTCCTGAAGGCCGGTGGCGAGGCGTTCATCACAGACATAGCGAAGCCGTCCCCGGGACCGTTGGCGAAGATGCTCGAGATGCATTTCAAGCACCTTGTGCCAGTGCTCGCGCGCGTAGCTGTAGGCCCCGACGCCAAGGAAGTCTGGGCAAGGGATCCGTACAGGAAGCTCCTGGAGACCTACGAAGCGTTCGGCTCCCCAGAGGTCCACGAGGGAATGCTGAGGACCCACGGCTTCACTGAGATATCCACAGAATACCTCGAGCTGAAAGGCGCAGCGATGACCAGGGGGAAGAAGCCTTGGAAGTCGACGTCCTCATAGTCGGCGCCGGACCTGCGGGCAGCACGACGGCTAGGTACTGCGCGGACAAGGGTCTGCGTGTTCTTCTGATCGACAGGCGCGAGGAGATCGGCTACCCGGTTCAGTGTGGAGAATTCCTTCCAGATGTCAAGGAGATGTACTCTATGTTCCCCAAGACCATCGGTTTGGAGGAGCTGCTCTCGATACCTGACACCCTAGTAGCAGGTTCATCCGATCACATAGACCTCATATCTCCCAGGGGGAAGGCGTATAGGTGCGATTTCGTCGGATTCACATTGGACAGGCGCTCGTTCGACAAGCACCTGGCAAAGCTAGCGACCGAGGCAGGTGTGCGCCTTGAGAGGAAGACGTCTCTGCTTTCCATCCAGGATGGTGTCGCCAAGACCACACTTGGTGACGTGAAGGCAAAAGTCATCGTGGGCGCCGACGGCCCGAACTCTAGAACTGCCAAGGCAGTCGGGCTGAGCAGGCCTGAGGCAAGATACCCCGCAATCACCTGCCAGGCAGATGGGGATTTCGAACCCGTCATCAAGATGTACTTCGGGTCTGTCGCCCCTGGCGGATATGGGTGGGTCATACCGAAGCGTCATGGCGCAAATGCCGGTGCTGGCTTCAACCCCAAGCTGCTGAAGGATCGGCCTAGCGAGCTTTTCAAGAGGTTCGCTGCCAAGCTCGGGATTTCATATAGGAATGTGGCCATGGGCTTCGTCCCTCAGTCCGGCCCGGTCCAGCAGACGGTCAAGGGCAACGCGCTTCTTGTTGGGGACGCCGCCGGGCATGTCATGGCCACGAACGGCGGAGGGATCCCCATCGCGATGATCGCGGGAAGGATTGCCGGACAGACAGTGAAAGAGCACCTCAAGTCCGGGCTCTCGCTTTTGGAGTACGAGCGGAGGTGGCGTGCGGTACTCGGGAAACCGTTGGCGGCTTCCCTTTGGACGAGGAAGATGAGCGACCTGTTCTTACCGACCAACCGGCGCACGGAGTTCGCCATGTCCGTCCTGGGCAGGAGAGGGCTCGCAAGGGCGATTAGGTGTTCCCGCGTGTTCTATCTGTTGTGAGCGGTTCTCTGTTCGGCAAACCACTTAAGGATGTATTCCTCTTGTGCCGACGACGAGGAGATATCATGGGCAAGACAGAGGAGAATCTCAAGTACGCGCTGGCAGGCGAGAGCATGGCCAGGGCGAAGTATATGAAATGGGCCGGTGTCGCGAACAAGGAAGGCCACCAGGCGGTTGCGAAGATATTCACGGAGACCGCGGAGAACGAGTACGAGCATGCGGCGATGATAATGAACCTGCTGAAGATCCCCGGAACGACAGAGCAGAATCTCGAGACTGCAGCAGAGGGCGAGGTGCACGAGTGGACCAAGATGTACCCGCAGTTCCTGAAGGAGGCCAAGGAGGAAGGCAATGAGCGGGCTGCGAAGTTCTTCGAGAACATCCTGAGAATCGAGAAACAGCACGGCAAAAGGTACAAGGTCCTGCTCGACAAGCTGAGGAACGGCACTCTCTACAAGTCAGACAAGGAGGAGTTCTGGTTCTGCACCAACTGCGGCTTCATACACAAGGGCAAGGAAGCGCCCCAAACCTGTCCGAACTGCCTGCACCCACAGGGGTACTTCAAGCGGACGACCGAACTAGAGTACGGCAAGATCGAGCTCTGACCTGGCCCGTCAAGGACGGGATTTCTTCCGTCTCGTCTTGGTCGCGCTCCCGCAGACGTCGCACTGGCGGACATCTGCGGGGAAAACCTTTCCACATCCGATGCACTTTGCCTGCCACTCAAAGACCTCGGCAATGCCTTTTTGGTCCATGCCTTTGCATGGAATGCCAATGACTCTCGCCAGGTTCTGGATGGAGTAGTCGTCGCTCAGAAGCTCATATCCGAGGTCCATGGCGAGCGCCAGCAGCTCCTTGTCCGTCTCGGAGAGCCTTCTTGAGTCCCCTGTCTTCTCGGCCTCGCTCCGGACCCTGTCCATCGATCTATTGCTGGGGGACGAAACGCGGATCCTCGTGGCGAGCAGCAGCTCCAGCCTTTCGCCCATGCCCTCCCTGTCCAGCTCCTTGATCACGCCGGGCGTTATGACGCACTCGTACCCAGCCGGGAAATCCTTCCCGTAGTAGAGCACCGATGTGTCGAGCACGAAACCTTTCATTGGATCTCAGCCGCCCCGTCGAACTCCTGCTCCGCCAGCCGCTCGATGTCGATCTTTCCCTCTTCCTGAGAAGCGACCTCCACCTTGCTATAGGTCGAGGGTTTCTTGGGGACTATCGTACAGCACAGCCCGGGAAGAATCGAGATCTCGAACGTGCCGATGCTCTTCGCAATCTTCTCGATCTCCACCTTGTCGAAGCCGATCAAAGGTCTCAGGACGGGGAGCGAGGTCGCCCTCTCCTCCACATGGATGTTGGCGAGCGTCTGGGAGGCCACTTGGCCTAGCGATTCACCGGTGACGATGCAGTCCGCGCAATACTTCTTGGCCAGCTTCTCGGCCACTCTGAGCATCATCCTCCGGCAGAGCACGCACTCCATGTTCCTCTTGCAGCATCTGGCGAACTCTGCCTGTGCCTTGCCGTGCGGCACAAGCACCTTTGTCGTCTTCGTCCCGAGCGTTTCGTCGAGTCTCCTCATCAGTCTGATCGCCTTCTCCACCTCCTGGTCGCTCGTGAACGGCCGGTTGTCGAAATGGACTAAGACGAGCTCGAGTCCCTGACGCCCCATAAGGTATCCGGCCACAGGTGAGTCGATGCCGCCGGACAACAGGACGATGCCTCGCACTCAATCACCGACGTACTTTGAGAAAATGGTCTTGGCCCTCGAGAGGTCAGTCGTACCTCCAACGATGGTCCTGCCATCGGAGAAGATGGTTAGCTCGACCCCTATGGCCTTGAACCTGAGCAGCCCATCAACCCAGCTGGTCTCTCCGAGCCTCGAGAGCTTCTTGTTCAGCTCCTTGAGGTCCCCCTTGCGCGGTTTCGCGGGAACGATCTGGACAGCGTTCCTTCCGCAGAGCGAGACTACGAGCTTGCGTCGCTTGGCCTGGAGGAACTCGAAGTTCCTCTTGCCGCAGCACTCGCATCCGGGGTTCTTCTTGACCTTGATCTTCTGCACTTCCCCCTGCCAGACATCCAGGAACAGCAGCTCCTTTAGAGGCTGTTTGCCCTGCATTATCTTGAAGCTCTCCGTCACCTCGACTGCAGCCACTGCTGCGGGGAGTGTGTTGACGATCCCGACGGTGTCGCAGGTCGGGAGCTCACCCGGCTGTGGCGGGGACGGGAAGACGCACCTGAGGCACGGCCCTCCGGGGACGATGCTCATGACCATTCCTGTCGTTCCGACGGCACCAGCATAGACCCAGGGGATGCCGAGCTTCACGCAAGCATCGTTCACCAGGAAGCGGGTGTCCATGTTATCGGTCGCGTCTAGCACGACGGTCGCGCCCTTGACGATCCTCTGAACGTTCGCGTCGGTGATATCCGCCACTTGACCGAAGATGTCGATCTCGGAGTTGACCTTCTTCAGGCATTCCTCCGCCACTTTCGCCTTTGCCCTGCCGATGTCCTGCTCCTCAAATAGGGCCTGCCTCTGCAGGTTGGACTCCTCAACGATGTCCCTGTCCACCACACTTATGTTGCCGACGCCTGCCCGTGCGAGGAACGACAGCGCATGGGTTCCGAGCGCCCCGCAGCCGATTACAACTGCCCTGCTCTTTCCCAGCCTCTTCTGCCCGTCTGGGCCTATCTCGGGCAGGAGGACCTGCCTAGAGTACCTGTTCTCCTTCAACGAGGGTGGAATGGATGCTGGCATTATTAATGGCTTCCAGAATCCTTTACTAATGCTCGGCTCATCGCCTGGCCCTCGCTGACTCGATCACGATGAGGAGGAGCCCAACCACGGGTATCATGGCGGCTACCCCGAACTCCGGTATCTGGGGTCCCGACGGACTCGCGAGCGGGAAGTAGTCCTTCGCTCCCGCGGTTCCCTCAATCTCGTAGTCCGGACTATCCACTATGCCGTCGCCGTTGCCGTCCGGGCCGGTCAAGTCGCTCCAGAAATTACCCTTGTCGGAAGTGTTCCAAACGTTCTCGGAGCCGTCATCGCGTGCCTGGACCCCTGCAGACGGGTTGTAGGAACCGGCGGTGCCGTTGTTGAAGAAGAACCTGTTGTTGTAGATCTGGTTATACGTGCCGGAAATGACCGCCACGGCGTATCGGGTGTTGTTCGATGCTAGGTTGCCCGTCATATTGTTGTAGTGGGAACCGGTGAGCGATATGCCATCGTGCGTGTTGTTGGAACAGTTGTTGTCGATGATCTCGTTGACAGAGCTCGAGTAGACGTAGATCCCGTCGTAGTTGTTCGAGCAGTTGTTCTGGCTTACCGTGTTCTGGTTGCTGGACGAGTACAGGCGGACGCCATAAAGGTCGTTCGATGTGCAGTTGTTCGAAATGATGATGTTGTCGGAAGCACCAATGAGCTGGATTCCGTCATAACTGTTGTTGGTGCAGTTGTTGCCAGTGACCACTCCGTTCATGACCGTGCTGAGCAAGATGCCATTTTTTCCGTCATGGATGTAGCAGCCAGAAATGATGAAATAAACGTCAGTCAGTTTGATCGTGATGCCGTCCTCGGTGGCTGCTGGTGTGATCTCGTAGCCGCTGATTACGTACGGGGCGCTCGCGGACCCGTCACCAGGCCATCCTTCTGTCATTGCCGTGGAATTGAACGCCATGTTGCCTTGGATGTAGATGCTCCCGTGAGGTGTCAGGGAGACCTGCCTCGCTGAGGGATCGTTTGATTGCCCATCATCATTGGCGAGAAGGAGCGCGAGCGCACCAGCAGAGAACGCGAAGCAGAAGACAAAAAAGAGCGCCAGATACATGTTCCTGGGGTCGACTTCTCGGCTCCTCCTGTGCGAAGTTCTCCCTTTGCTGGATTTTCCACAAATGCCGGGGTCCATTCTAGAAGTCGAGGTCTTCGCATATGTCCTTGAAGCACTGTCGATCCCGAGCGTCTTCTTGCTTGCCATTGCAGTCACTACCGGCGAGTCTTTCGGTGGGGTTGGCTCTCGGAATCTCAAACCACGTATTTCAAAGCGGTCTATGGGTTATCGGCCGACAGCCCAGAACTGTACAATCCTGTACGGGTCCTGCTCATTACCTGAAACGGAAATCCATGTCGAACTGGTCCCTCAGAGCTCGGACCTTCTTCTTAACGTTCTTGCCCTCTGCGGCCTCCATGAACAGGTCAGCCAGCTCCGGCAAATGCTTCTCCTTGAGACCGAGCCGGGTGATTTCGTTTGTGCCTAGCCTGCCGCCCGAGTCGATTATCAGATTTGATTTCTCAAGCCTCACCGAAAAGTCGTTGATTGACAGACCGTAGATCGCCTTCAGCTCGCCCAAATCTATGTGCAGCTGGTGTGATTCCGAGAACCCGAGCTCCTCGTACATGATCGGGAACCCGCGCTCCTTGAGCTCCTTCCCGAGTCGCTTGGAGTTCTTGATGACCTGCTTTGCGTATGCCGGGCCGAACCGCCTCGCCTCCAGCAATGTCTGCCCGAACGATGCGATTCTGTTCCAGTGCACATTGTCGACGATTCTCCATGTGAGGTTCTTCCTGATTGACGAGTCGATCTCCTTGCTGTTTGTGAGTATGATGCCACCCTGGGGGCCGAAGAAGCTCTTGTGGGTCGAACCGTACAACACGTCAACGCCCTCCCTCAAGGGGTTCTGGAATTCCCCGCCCGCGATCAGCCCGAGAACGTGTGAGCCGTCGTACGCGAGAGTTGCACCCGCGTCCTTGCAGGCGTCTTTGACTGCGCGGACGTCGTAGGGAAAGAGGATGTATGACGCTCCGAGGATCACGAGCCTCGGCTCCTTCTTGCGAACAAGGTCCACCGCAGCTTCCGTGTCCAGGTTGTACCTTGACCGATCGAACGGCAGCGGCGTGTATTTCAATCCGAAGATGTCAGGCATGTAGCTCTGGCCATAGCCGTCATAACCTCCGTTCTCGGCGGATATGGCCATGATGCCGTCGCCCCTGGTCGTCGTCGAGACGATCGCGATAATCGCGGCAATGTGACCTGAAAGGGGCTGCACGCAGGCATACTTCGCCCCGAAGACCTCGCGGGCGACCTCTTCAGCTTTGTGTTCGACATCGGTCGTGATCCTGGTACCGCGATAACCGTTCTCTATGTAGGAGCCCGCGTATTCGGCTTCGATCGGAAGCGTATACCTATGGCCGAAGTCGGACGACAGCAATGCCCGTGCCTGCGGGCTCATCATGTTCTCTGAGGGTAGGAGATTGATGGAGTCTTCGAGCCTCCATTTCTCTTGAGCCCTCATGCTGTCGATAAAGAAGGTGTTCTTCATCTCCAAACTCACCTCTTGGGAAGTCGGGCAGTCCGTCGTTTTCAGTTGTAGATGTTGAACTTGCTGTCGTTGCCCGGGTAAGAGGGGAACTCGGACTCATCCTCTTCCAGGTCTTCTTCCATGACGACGTTCACCAGCACATTCACGATCTCTCGCAGCTGCCTCAAGTCCTCCCTGAGACGTGCTATCTCGGCGAGTAGTTCCTTGTCAGTGTCCGCCAAAGCCGCCCCCCTTCTGCTATCTGCCAATCCGCATTCGCGGAGTTAAGTCTTTTCCTCTCACTATCGACGAGGCTACTTCGCATAGTTGCGATAATCGTCCGCAAGCTTCCTGTTCTCAGTCCGGTCGCACTTCTCGCAGTACAGGCCTCTTCCCTTCTTCTCCAGCGGGCTCCTGCACCTTCCGCAGAGCGCCCTGATGACGCCGAAGTGCGGTCCGGCAGTCGACAGCTGGACGGACGGTTCAGCCTGGATGACGGTAGCCCTGATGAGGTCCCCAGACCTCATGACGTCTCCCGCGTCCTCGACGTATGAGCTCGACATCTTCGAGACATGCACTGACGACAAGAGCTCGCTCGACACGGCCCTCTCGTTGCCCTCCTGAGCAACGATGTTGCATATGGCCATCGCCGGCTTCGTGTCAGAGACCTCGGCTATGACGACATCTCCTTCCGTCAGCACGACGGGCGGGTTGTCGAGAACAACCTTTACCAACTTCTCATTCGGGTCGAGGTCGAGTTCCCCAACGGCGCTCGCGTAGACTCTACCCTCGAGCTCGTAGGTCCCCTCTCCGGACATGTACTCCTCGGCTATCGCGACCTCGTCCCCTGGTAACACCCTTCGACCAGTTTTTGCCAGTGGAATCACCTATCTTTCAAACCTCATCAGAACTACAGAAACGCTCTCTGAAGTCTTCCTGTGAAATTCGAATGCATATGGAATCTCGAATTTATACTTTTTTACTGGCTCCGCCCGAGCCCTGAGCGAGCTGGCTAGTTCAACCAGGAAATCGGTAGTTCCAGCGTTGTGCAGGGAGTATGCCCTGGGTGCGATCGCTACGGCCTTCTCCACGAACGCCCGGTCAGCGTGCAGGGTCTGTGCCCCGAACGGCGGGTTCTGGACCACCGTGTCATAACGTCCTTCCACTTGATCAACCTCGCACACATCGAACGCAACGTCGAGCGAGAGCGACTTTGCGTTCTCAATGGCCACCTTCACGGCCTCTGGGTCGATGTCAATCCCTACAACCCTCTCCGCCCCGAGGAGCTTAGCCCCTATCGACAGGATGCCGTTCCCGCAGCCTAGGTCCATGACCGACCTCCCGGCGATGTCTCCCGCGTTCAAAGCCTCCCAAAGCATGTCGGCAGCGATGTCCGCCGGGGTGGCGTACTGCTCGAGGCTCGCGACCGGTTTCGCGATGGGCTTGAGCTTCTGAAGGGCTATCTCCAACCTGCGCTTCCTGATCATCACGCACCACTGATGGACTCTGGTAGAAAAATGGTTGCCGGCTCAGCGCACCTCATCTATCATCTTCCAGCGTCTGAGCTTGTTGACCTCAGATACGTCCCGGCCGTGCACGTCCCTCTCGATGTCCGAAAGGTACTCGATCGCCATCAGGAGCGAGTCCTTCGAGGGGGTCCTGATATTGACCTTGGCCCGGCCGAACTCCCGATCAACGATTTCCATCGCCTTCGGTATGTCCCCGTACTGCTCGCAGAAGTCGTTTATGATCTCGTCGATGGCCTGTGCCAGGGATTCCGCTGTCGGCTCACCGCCTGCCCTCTTGTCGCCGAAGTCGCTCGACAGCATCAGCTCGCCTATCCTCCTGAAGGTGGCCCCGACATTTTGCCCAGTTTTGGCGCTGCAGAGCAACATCGGCATCTCGATCTTCTTCGCCATCGAGGCCAACGAGTTCGCAGTCGATGAGTCCGCGCCGACGAGGTCGCACTTGTTCCCCACGAAGATCACAGGCGGGTCGCCCAGTATCTCCCAGATTTCGGGCAGCCAGAACTCCTCGGCCGACTTCACGGTCTCGGGTCGGCTGAGGTCGGTGACCAGAATGATTCCGTGGGCCCCGCTCAAGCCCTGCGCCCTCATCTTCCTGTAGTCCTTCTGTCCGAGGATGTCCCACATCATCAGCGTCAGGTAGATCGTCTTGTCAGGGAGCGTGTACTCGATGTCCCGCTTGCTGACCTTGGTACCTATGGTCGCAATGTACTTGTCGTCAAATACGTCAACGACGAACCTCCGTATCAGGGAGGTCTTCCCGACGGACGAGTCTCCGACGAGCGCGATCTTCTTGATGTATCTCTTCGAACGGATTATGCTCAGGGAATCACCAACATGGCATGTCAGGGCGCGTCGTCCTGATGATTCTGGCAGAAATATCCGATGGCCCCCATAATACATAATCCTTTCCGAGCCCGAGCTGAAGTCATTCCTGTCCCGTCAGCCTTCGTCAGTGCCGGTTCCTACCGTACTGACGGAGCCAAAGGATCCATGATGAGAAGAGAATGCAAAAGCTCAATACACGATAGTCGATAACAGCAGGAAGATTGAATGGAGAGCATCTCCCCAAGATCTAGCGCGGTTTCAAGGAAGAACCTCGAGAACTACGCCGTCTCCTACATGGGCGCGTACATGAACACGGTCAAGAAGGAGCGACCAGAGCACCTGCCAGTGGTTGCCAGGTGCCAGCCGTGCGAGACCGTGGTCGTCAACCTGCCCAACAGCTGCCTCTGCATGCTTTTCGAGAAGGCGGAGAAAGAGAAGATACTCGTCACGGACATGACCTGGTCTGAGCTAGAGAGCAAGGCGAGATCTGGCGTGACGCATCTAGTGGCCGTTTACGCTCACGAGGGTGTGACCGTCGCTGACGCCATCGCGAGGGGCAAGAAGGACGCCATCAGGGACATCAGGTCACTTGAGGATTCGGCCATCGCCAAGGCCGTGTCTCAGCTGGAGAAGATACTCGACGGCATCAAGGGCGTCGAATCCGGCAACAGGGGCACCGTCAAGTTCGGTGAGTTGGAGCTGGCGAAGCTGCAGCCCGTCAAGGAAGCCCTGAAGAACGCAGGACCTGAAGTCGACATGCTCGGGGTGATCGACGCCCTCAAGAACTATCCATCCGCGCCTGTTGCGGTCAGAATAGACATCAAGGAAAAGGAGCTCCTGGAGAACCTCGCCAGGGAGCTCGGAGACCTCTCGGACGTCATAAGACGGGTTGAGACCCAGGACAGGAAGGTAGAGGAGATCCAGAAGTCGCTGAACAAGGTCCTGTCGGAGCTGAACCGGAACATCGACGAGAGGATCGGCAAAGGTCTCGCGGTCATCCTGTCCTCATCCGACAAGAAGATTGACAAAGGACTGGCTGCGCTCTCTACAGCCGCCAGGAAGGACGTGGGCACGGGCATGCCCAAGGATCTCGAGATGCGCCTCGAGAGGCTCGAGAAGGCCGCTCAGATGGCAGAGATGCTCACCGCGAGCTATCAGAAACCCGTGGAGCCACCCAGGGAAGTCATGGCGCGCATAGAGATGTTGGAGCAGGTGCTCGCGAAGCTCAACTCCTACGTCGCGAGCACGCTCGAGAAACCTCCGGAACTGCCGAAAGACCTTGAGACTAGGCTCAACAGGCTTGAACAGGTCGTCGACAAGGTTGAGACGGAGATCCTGACCAGGCCGGATGTTTCCAGTGAGCTCGTCCGAGCCGTTACAGAGCTGAGGGACATCTCCACGAGGCTCGGCGTGCGCCTCACGAAGATCGAGGAGTGTCTTATCCAACTCCAGTCGGCCGCTGCCCAAAGGCAACGCGTCCTGAAGCAGCCCGCTAACGCATCCAAATCCCCTTGAGGCCGAAGTTGATGTAGGAGTTCACCCGGTGAAGAACAGGGTTCGACCTCACCATCTTCGAGGGGGCTGGGTTTTTCAAGATCTCTCTGCGAAGTTCGTGCAAGGACGAACACTCGGCCACGCGCGTTCGCCCGTTCCCGATCTCAAGGACCATGTGGGCGTCGGACGATGCGAAACCCGGTTTCTTGAGCTCCGTGCCAAGTTGCAGTGCCCGCAAGTTGTTCTCTTCCGAGCATGTCGAGTTGAACACTTCAAGGCCGTCGGCGAGCATGACGTCTTCCTTGGTGACTCGGCTCGATTCCGTAGGATGCGGGACTATGCTGATTCCGCCCCTTGCTTTGATCTCATCGATGGCCTCGGCGTAGACCTTCGTTCGGATCTCCTCATCGACGAACAGCGCAAGGAGATCCCCCCTGTCAGTCTTGAGTTCCGCCCCCGGGACGACGAGGACCGATCCAGAGGCGATCTTCGCGGCAGCTCTGGCTCCTCCCCAAGAATTGTGGTCCGTTACGGCTATGGCACCAAGGCCGAGGCTGACCGCGCGCTTGACGATCTCATCGGGCTTCGACCGGGAATCGTTCGAGTAACGGGAGTGTATGTGAAGATCGATTTCCAAATTGACTCAACTCGACATCAATGCGCTGAAGTGGGCCCAACCGGATTTGAACCGGTGATCTGCGCTGTGTGAGAGCGCCGTCATAACCGCTAGACCATGGGCCCTGGTCGTGGGCGTTGAAACGTCCCCCCTCTTTAATAGCCTTTTGCTGGCTCCTGACCCCGACGCTTTTATGAGGACAGGGTCATTCATGGGAAGGTTGCGATGCTCGTCAGGACGGACAAGGGAAAAGTGGAGATGCGTGCCCTCTGGATGAGCAAGGGCGTTGTCAAGGCTATGGACCAGCGCCTTCTGCCAAAGAAGCTGAGGATCGTCTCGATCAGGACCTACAAGGAGATGGCCGAGGCAATCTCCAACATGACCATCAGGGGCGCCCCATCGATAGGGGCGGCCGCGGCCTACGGGATAGCATTGGCTTGGTATCATGATGAGGACCTTGACAGGGCAGCGAAAGTCATCAAGGCGACCAGACCCACCGCCCATGATCTCTTCTACGCCGTCGACCTGATGCTCTCGAAGAGGGGCCAGGACCTTGTCAAGGCGGCCGGTGAGTACGCTGATTCCATCGTCGAGATGTGCCACAAGATAGGTAAGAACGGCTCGAAACTGATAAAGGACGGCGATCATATCCTCACGCACTGCAACGCCGGTGCGCTCGCGACCGTCGACTTCGGGACCGCGCTCGCTCCGATACGGGTCGCGCACAGGGCAGGCAAGAAACTCTTCGTGTACGTGGACGAGACCCGCCCGAGATTGCAGGGGGCGAAGCTCACAGCGTGGGAGCTGGTGAACGAGGGGATCGACCATGCGATCATACCGGACAACGCCGCCGGTCACTACATGAAGAATGATGTGGACATAGTGATCGTTGGTGCCGACAGGATCGCGAGGAACGGTGATTTCGCTAACAAGATCGGCACATACTCCAAAGCCGTGCTAGCGAAGGAGAATAACGTGCCGTTCTATGCCGCTGCGCCAGTGAGCACCTTCGATTTGTCGATCAGGAGCGGCAAGGAGATACCCATAGAGGAGCGGTCCGAGGACGAGGTCCTGTATCTTGATGATCGGAGGGTGGCGCCTAAGGGTTCCAGGGCGTTCAATCCGGCATTCGACGTCACGCCCGCGCGCTACGTGAAGGGGTTCATCACAGAGAGGGGTATCCTCAGCCCTGGGGAGTTCGAAGGGCTGAGGCGATGATCTTGACGGCGGGCATGCCGCAGAAGGAATGACGGGGGCGGCTCGCTCATCAGCACATAAACAACATGAGAGTGAGAGAGAGTGCTGGAGCCCGGTAGTCTTTTTAGCCAGGTTCAGGATACAGACCGGGATGATCCTCACAACCAAGTGGTTCGGCAGTTTCCTGTGCGAGGAAGGGAAGGTCAAGCGGGCCGTGTTGTTTCCCAAGGACCCGAAGGAGATAGCCCTCAGGTTGGAGCGAATCAGGAACGGCGAGCTTCTCGCGGAGGAGCAGACCCTAGCGTCTTCAGCGAGGTTCGTGACCGACCGCAGGCTCGCGGAGTTCGGCAAGAGGATCAGGTTCGATTCATCGTTCATCAAGCCGGAGGATTACGGATTCTCCCTCGAGTTGTACCGCGAGGCGACAATCGCCCTCGCAAGGGCGGCCGTGAAGGCTAGCGTCGGACCAGATGTCCACCTCGGCCAGGCGGTCAGGGCGTACGATGATTTTGTGGTGGTCAACAATCTTCTCTCGGAACGATTGCACGAATGGTACGGCCTGCACTTCCCGGAACTTGAGGTCGTGCTCGGGGGGGACGCCTATGCGAAGGCGGTCGCGGACCTAGGTGCGAGGACGGATGTGCTATCTTCCCTGAAACTCAACATGGATTCAATCGGGTCGGACATCGCCCCTGAAGACCTCAGCTCCGTCAGAACGCTCGCATCTGCCTTGAAGGAGACCATGGCAACTAGAGCGAAGTTGGAGAAGTATGTCGACCTCCGGATGAATGAAGTGGCCCCAAACATCAGCGCGCTCGCGGGGCCGATCATCGGGGCAAGGCTGATCATGCAGGCCGGGAGCCTCCTAAGGTTGGCATCTATGCCTTCTGGAACTATCCAGCTACTCGGTGCCGAGAAGGCGATGTTCAGGCACCTGAAGGAGGGTTCAAAACCTCCCAAGCACGGCATGTTGTTCCAGCACCCGTTCGTGCACAACGCACCTGCCTGGCAGCGGGGCGCTATCGCGCGGGCGCTAGCGGCCAAGATATGCCTTGCAGCTCGTGCGGACGCCTACTCGCACAATGACATCTCCGGTCTCCTCAGGGAGCAGCTGGAGAGGCGGGTCGCGGAGATCAAGAAACAGCATGCGGCCCCGCCGAAGAAGGACCCTGGCAAGAAGAAGAAACGGGGCCGTTGACGGAAAAGCATTTTAAACGGTCACCGATTACGGATGACAGCGAAGGGGTTCACATGGCGACGGAGCAGGCGGAAGTCAGGGAACTGAAGGAGAACAGGTACATCGTCATAGACGGCGAGCCCTGCAAGATCTTGAGCATCTCGATTTCCAAGCCGGGAAAGCATGGAGAAGCGAAGGCAAGGATTGAGGCGATGGGCATCTTCGACAACAGCAAGAAATCCGTCGTGTACCCCGTCAAGCACAGGGTCCAAGTCCCGATAATTGACAAGCGTCAGGCGCAAGTGGTGTCGATGATGGGTTCCGAGGTCCAGCTGATGGACCTGGAGACTTATGAGATGTTCCAGCTGCCCGTCACCGACGAAGTCAAGAACGACCTCAAACCTGGCGGCGAGATCATGTACCTCGTCACCATGGACAGGAAGAAGATCACCAGGGTGTGATTGATGCCGATCCGCGGCATGCTGCGATATGCGGACGCCGTCTCCTCTTTTGATGATGCTCGATTCGTGATAGTGGGCGTCCCGTTCGACAAGACCACGACTTACAGGAGTGGCACGAGGTTCGCCCCGACGAGCGTGAGGGAGACCTCTCAGACCTTCGAGAAGGAGAATTTCGAGCACGGGGTTACATTCGAGGACATCCCTGTGCACGATGCCGGAGACCTGTTCGAGGAGGGCTCAGTGGATCAGATGGTCAAGTCGATCCGAGAGGAGGCGCAGAGGCTCGTCAAGGCGAAGAAGTTCCCGCTGTTCATAGGTGGCGAGCACTCGATAACGCCTCCAATCGTGAGCGCATTCGGTGAGATCTCTGTCATAACAATCGATGCCCATCTAGATTTCAGGGATGAGTACCAGGGCCTCAAGAACAGCCACGCCTGCGCGCACAGGAGGATCGTCGATCACGTGGGGAAGGGGAATGCGTTCGCCTTCGGCGTGCGGTCGATCTCAGCTGAGGAAGACATCAAGGACGCCCTATTCGCGGACTCATTCAGGATACACAAGGAAGGCTGCGAGAAGGTGTTCGACGAGATGCTCGCCAAACTGAAGAGGAAGCCGGTCTACCTATCCCTAGACATTGACGGTATCGACCCATCGTACGCGCCAGGCACGGGCACGCCAGAGCCTTTCGGCCTCACTCCGTGGGATGTCAGATACGTAATCAACAAGCTTGGCGATCGCCTGGTCGGTTTCGATGTCGTAGAGGTCTGTCCGCCGTACGACAACGGCAACACCTCGATCCTCGCCGCGAGGATGATGCGCGAGGTCATGGCGGTCAAGTGGAAGGCGCTCAAAGCGAAGAGGTAGCGCTCAGGCTTTTGTCAATCGCTCTACTTGATCCTTGTAGTGCTCCGCGAGCTCCCGCGCACGCGCTGGCGTCTTCGATTCCGAGAATATTCTGAAGATGGGTTCCGTGCCCGAAGGCCTTACCAACACCCAGCCGTCCTTGGCGAATATCTTGACGCCGTCGGTTGTGTCGACACGCTCGCCCTTCGTGTTCCTTGCCAGGTTCGCCATCACGCCTTCTTTCTTCTCGTCGGGGCAAGGCGTCTTCGTCTTGTACTGGCTGTAGGAGGGTATCTTGTCGTTCAGGGCCGAGAGCTTCCCGTACTTGGCGACGATCTCGAGCATCTTGGCGGCTGCCATCGCCCCGTCCCTGCAGAACTGGAATTGCGCGAATATCAGCCCGCCGTTCTCCTCACCGCCGAATATCCCTCCTAGGTCCATCATCGCCCTTGCGATTGTCGGTGAGCCGACCCTCGTGAAGATGATTGATCCGCCCGCAATCTTGACTGCGTCCTCAACGCACATGGAGGAGGCCACGTTGGTGACGACAAGTCCTCCTCCGTGCTCCTTGCAGATGTAGTGGGCCACGAGCGCCAGGCTTCTGTCTCCCAGAAGGTATCTCCCCGTCCCGTCGATGAACACGGTCCTGTCGGCGTCGCCGTCATGTACGAAGCCGAAGTCGAATCCTCCAGACTTGACGAGCACGACGATGTCCTTGGTGTTTTCGGGCGTGGGCTCGCTGTTGTGCGCAGGAGATCCGTTGGGGTCCGCGTTCATGGTGACGTACCGGACCCCCAGCCTGCCAAGCAGCCTGGGAGTCACGAGGCTCGCAGCGCCGTTGCTGCAGTCCACGGCGACCCTGAGTCTAGCCTTCCTTATCGCCAGGACGTCCACCTTGGACATGATGGCCTCGATGTACCTCGGGATCGCGGAGTCGTAGGCTCTCATCCTGCCAATGTGCTCCCAATCCGCCCTCCTGAAGTCGCCAGAGTGGTAGATCCTCTCGATGGCCTCCTCGTTCTCCCTGCTCATCTCAGTCCCGTCAGCGTCGATGCACTTGATCCCGTTGAATTCTGGCGGGTTGTGCGATGCAGTGATCACGACGCCCCCAGCAGCCTTCATCGTTCTCACAGCGTACTGCAGCGTGGGTGTGGGCACGATACCGCAATCTTGTACATCACACCCGGTCGCCATGATCCCGGACACGCAGGCCGATTTGAGCATCTCGTTCGAGGTGCGCGCGTCCGTGCCGATCATTACCGGCCCTTTCATGAATGTCCCGATAGCCATCCCCAATCTGAGGGCGAACATCGCGTCCATCTCCTTCGAGTTCACCACTCCTCGGACGCCGTTCGTCCCGAATAGACGGGGGGCCTGTTCCTGTTCTGCCATCTGACCACTTATGTTCGAATCCCAAATAAAAGCTTCCTGTCTATTTCGGGAAAATAGTCGTGCCGGGCTTGTCAGATGCCCAGACTCGTACCAAATCGACGTAGTTGTTTCGGTGTCAGCCACAAGAGTTTATAATTGCACGGAAAGATGCCGGGGTGAGGGGGGAGCAAACAGGATGGGTTTCAAGGAATGGATCATCCCGCAGTCAAAGCACTTCTTCGACATGTTGGAGCAGCAGGCTGACATCGTTACCGAGGGGGCAGAGGCTCTTTTGGATATGGTGAAGAACTTCGACCATGTCGCGGAGAAGCGGGACAAGATCAAGGAGATCGAGCGCAAGGGCGACGAGGTCGTCCATACCATCGCAGAAGCCCTCAATAGAACATTCGTCACGCCGATCGATCATGACGACCTCTCCAAGCTGACCTCCAGACTGGACGACATCCTGGACTACATCGAAGCGGCTTCCCACCGGATGTGGTCCTATGAGCTCAAGTCGGTCCCTCCTGACATGGTCAAGCTCGCCGAGGTCATATTGTCCTCTGCGAAAGAGGTCAACCACGCCGTCAGGGATCTGAGAGATTTCAAGAAGAACAGCGAGATCCTGAAACACTTCATCGAAATCAACCGGCTGGAGAACGTCGGGGATGACATCACGCATGTCGCGGTTGCCGAACTCTTCAAGAAGTACGATGCGGTCAACATCATGAAGCTCAAGGAGATCTACGAATACCTCGAGGAGGCCACTGACAAGTGCGAGGACGCCGCCGATGTGATAAAGGACGTCTACGTAAAGAATTCGTAGAGGCGTTCCCATGGAGCTGCTGAGCATCGCCGCAGTGACGATCGGCCTGACGATCGTGTTCGAGTTCGTCAACGGCTTTCACGACTCCGCCAACTCGATAGCCACGGTCGTCGCGACAAAGGTGCTGTCTCCGGTCAAGGCGGTCGCGTGGGCGGCCATTTTCAACTTTGCGGGAATCTACTTGAGCCAGGCGGTAGCCAAGACGATAGGGAAGGGGATAATTGACCAGAACCTGATCGTGCGCGAGGGAGCTCTCCTGCTGTTCTGCGCCGTCGCGGGTGCGATTGTGTGGGACCTGATAACTTGGTGGCTTTCCATTCCTACATCCAGTAGCCACGCCCTGGTTGGAGGCCTGATAGGTGCCGGAGGGGCGGTTGCCGGCCTGAATGCCATAGTATGGAGTGGGACTCTCAAGACAGTCACATTCATTGTCATCTCTCCTCTCGCAGGTCTGGCTGCCGCCTTTCTGCTGATGGTAGTAGTCATGCGGGTAGCGAGAAAGCTTTCGAAGACAGTAGTGAACAGGTGGTTCAGAAGTCTTCAACTTGGTTCCTCTGCGTTCTATTCATTTGGCCATGGATCGAACGATGCTCAGAAGGGAATGGGTATCATATCGATGGTCCTGTTCATCGAGGCTGGAGGAACATTCGTCGTGAATGACTGGGTCATGGTTGTGTGCGGAGTCGCAATATCCCTCGGCACATTCTTCGGAGGATGGCGCATCGTGAAGACTATGGCTACCAGGCTGACCAAGCTGGAGCCATACCAGGGATTCTGCGCGGAGACTGGCGCCGCCGTGATGCTCTTCATGACATCCAGATTTGGGATACCTGTCAGCACGACTCACACGATATCCGGAGGCATCATGGGCGTCGGGGCGACCAGGAGGCTGTCGGCAGTGAGATGGGGGGTGGGCAAACGGATAGTGCTCGCCTGGATTCTGACGATACCTGCTTCCGCAACGATCGCGGGACTGTTGTTCCTCGGCCTGAACACGACGGGACTCTAACACGTTCGTGGGCGAGTCAGGGTTTGTGCCGACGGGTTCTAGCCCGCTCATATCGGTTTATCAAGAATGTCACGGCGAGTGCGCAGGCGACGGCTATGATGATCGTTGCGTCAAGGGACACGCCAATGACGTCTAGCACAATTGCAGCAATGGCCATTACCACCCATGGAATCAGTATCTCGATGAAGAGACGGGCTGGGGAGATTCGATGCTTGCGCAGCTTCTTCGCCACGCAATCATCCGTCCTTGGGCGCCTTGGCCTTGCTGAGTATCGTGGACTTGACCTCCGTGTCGTCCGCGACTGTGACGCCGGCATCTATGATTGAGTCAACTATGGTGCACCTTGCGCCTATCCGGGCGTCCTCGAGGACGACCGACCTCTCGACCTTCGACCTGATGCCGACCACGGCTCTCTCGGATATGTACGCTGAGGGCCCAATCACCGCTCCCGTCACCACGGCCTGCTCCCTGACAGTGACGGGTTTCCTGAATTCCGCACCCTCTACGACCGCTTTCCTGTCGATCATCTTCGCATCCTTGCCCATGATGGTCCAGTAGGCATCGAGCAGGTTCTCCCTCTTTCCACAATCCACCCAGTACCCGTCGAACCTGTAGCCATACATGCCCCTGTCCAGGATCCTGGGGAAGACCTCCCGTTCCATAGAGACGAAGCCCTTGCCGATGTGCTCAAGCACTTCGTGCTCCAGGGCGTAGACACCTGCATTGATCAAGTTGGAGAACGCTTCCTCCTTCTTCGGCTTCTCCTGAAACCTCCGGATCCTCGCATCGGAGTCGAGGTCGACCACACCGTAGGGCGTTACGTCCTCCACCGGCCAGAGCGAGATCGACGCGAAGGCTTTCTTCTCCCTGTGGAACTTGATGAACTTGGCGACATCAAGGGACCAGATGCTGTCTCCGTTGATCACGAGGAACGGGCCGTCGAGGAGCTGCTCGACGTTTTTGACCGCGCCTCCTGTTCCCATTGCCTCAGGCTCGTCGACGAGAGTGACCTTCCTCTTCGGCCGGTTCCTGCGAAGGTAGTCTTCCATCATCTCCGTCTTGTAGCTCACCGGTATGATGAGCTCGTCGACCTCCTTCGGGAGCGCGTCTATGACGTGCATCATGAGGGGCTTCCCCATGACCGGCACGAGGGGTTTGGGAATCCGGTAGGTCAGCGGCCTGAGACGCGTGCCCATACCTCCGACCAGCAGTACTGCCTTCACGGCATTCGGGATGCCATTCGCCGGTATAAAATCATCCTGCGGTGCCAGGGCCCTAGAGGGCTGCGCCTGGAAGCCTGTATCTGGAAGAAGCAGTCCGATTTCTCAGAGCGGAGAGATGCTTACGACGTTGTTCCCCCGGAGAATCACAACTCCGAGGCGCTTGACCTTGTCGCCGTTGGTCTCCTCGGTGTCCTCAAGGACCATGTTCAGGTAGTCGTCGTATCCAGCGAGTGTGCCCACAAGAAGCCTGCTGTCCTTGAGCAGCAACGAGACCTTCTTGTTCATCGACTTCTCTAACAAACTTAGAGGCATCACCATCTAAATCACGTTCTGGTCAATGCGCCATTCTCACTTAAACCTTTGCGTCTGGAGCGCTTCCCGGAGAGGTGCTGGCGCAGGCGCGCGCTACGGTTTCTTCCCGGTCATCTTCACGAGCTCTTCCTCCATCCACGCCTTGACTTCTTGCCTCGACCTGGCGTCGATTCCGAAGGTCTCGATGAACTTCTTCGTCGTCGTGAGCTCGATGCTCTTCTTCTTCGGCTTCGCCTTCACGAGCCCGAGGTCGACGAGCATCTTTGCGTGCTCGTAGATCTTGTTCCCGACGAGGTCGTACACCTTGCTCTGCAGGACCGGCTGGTAGTACGCGATCAGCGATGCCGTCTTTAGCACGTCCTTGGGTATCTTCAGCTCAGAGAACCTCGCGGCGGCATCCTTGAACTCCTTCTTGACCTGCATCACATACCTCGGGCCCATCTTGGCGATCTCGATGGCCCTGTCCGCATCGCTGTACTCATCCATCAGCTTCTTGAGCGCGGTCCTGATCGTCCTGGCATCCAGTCCTGAGACCATGTTGAGGTCGGTCACAGTCACTGGTTTCGCCGCTGAGAAAAGCGCGGCCTCTATCATCCTCTCGTTCTTCACTTGACCACCGGTGCATCTTCGATCGTTACGTTCTCAGTGACTGGAGCAGCGTCCTCCAGCTGAGCGATGTCCCAGGGGACCTTCACCTCCAGGAATATCTCCCCGTGCGGGATCTTCTTCTGCCAGATGGATATCTTGCCCATGCGCGCCAGGAAGAGGATGGAGATGAAGACCGTTATCCTGTCATCCTTGCCGCCGATGTACAGGTCCGCGATCGGTATCGCACCGGGTCCGCACTTCTGGATGCGCTCCCACACGAGCGCGATGTCCTCCTCAAGGTTCTCCTTGTGCGCCTTGTCGTCGAAGTCTGGCCTGCGGTATTTCTGCATGAACTTGGAGAGTTCCTGCCTGATGTCGCTCTCCTTCTTCGCCTCCTCGAACGCGTCGAGGAGGTCGATGAGCGTCACGGGCCGGTCGGACTTGCGCCTGATCTTTTCGTCGATGGGCATTTCCTCCGTGTGCAGCATGACCTCGCCGGTTCCGAGCTCGAACGGGTCGACGAACTGGTCGAACCCTTCGGGGTTCCAGCCGTCGAACATCATCTCGTTCATCTCCGGCCTCTCGGCCCTTGCCAGCGCCTGCTCGCTCTGGAGCCGGAGTATCTCCCAAGCCATGTAGACGATCTTCCCAGCAATTATGAGGTTCAGCTCGGTCGCCTTCTTGAGCCTGCTCAGGTACATCTTCGAGAATTCGATCAGGTTGATGTCCCACGGGTTGAACTTCTGCTCGACCACGAGCTGGAACAATAGGGCGACGCTCTTCTCGAACGGGTCCTCCGAGGGGACGAGCGTGCCTTTCTCAAGCTCGTTGACCATGTTTAGGTACTTCTCGAGCCGCGCCTGTTTGTCCGAGGCGATGTCGTCTTCGATCAGGGACTTGTGGAACATGAGGTGGTTGAGCACATCCCCGCACTCTGTCATCGCCATGCTCATCTAGCTCGCCTCCAGCTCTGCCGGTGTGGTCTCTTCCGTCTCGGGCAAGTCGCCCTCGCCGATGTTCGGCTTCACGACGACCTCCGATATTCCCTCACGCTGCATCGTCACGCCTACAAGGTGGTCGGCCTCCTTGAGGGTGATCTTCCTTAGCGAAATCTGTATGGACTGTGCGTTCTGCGCGCTCCTCTTGATCGCCTTCGCGACGTTCTCTGCGTTGATGCCGTCCAGGTACATGTCAATCTCGTCCAGCATGTAGAACGGCGAAGGCTCAAAGGCCTGTATCGCGAATATGAACGAGAGCGCCGTCAGGCTCTTCTCGCCTCCAGAGAGCGCTTCAAGCCGGACCGCCTTCTTGTCCTTTGGCCTCGCCTTGATGATCAGGCCGCCCGCGAGCGGCTCCTGCTCGTTCTCGAGGAGCAGCTCTGCCTCACCGCCTCCTGAGAGCTCGACGAAGATCTTCTTGAAGTTCTCGTTTATCGCGACGAATATCTTCGAGAACCCGAGCTTCTTCTTGTCGTTGATCTCTGCCACGAGCTTGAAGAGGTTCGTCTTCTGCTTCTCCAGCTGGCTGATCTCCTCCTTGAGCCCGTCAAACCTCTGCTTCCTGTCCTCGTAGTCGTCGATGGCCTTCAGATTGACTGCGCCGAGGGTCGAAATCAGCCTCTCGCATTCCGAGACGGTCAACCTCAGGTCCTCCTGCGAAGGCATCTCGTCGGGCAGCTTGACCTGGACATACTGGGCGAGTACCGCCTCAGCCTCCTGAAGCCTCTTCTGGGCGTCGCCAATCTTGGACTGCAGGCTCAGAACGAAGTCGCAGCTGGTCTGCACCTTGGTGGCGATCTTCTCTATGCTCGCGTCAGTGTCGGTCTTTTTCTTGTAGAGGTTGTCCCTCTTTGTCCTGAGCGTGTTGAGCTTGTCGCCCATCGACCGCTCCATCTTGAGCAGAGCCTTCAGCTCGGTCTCCTGCTGCACCTGCTTCTCCGTGCTCTCCTTGCTCTTGATCTTCTGCTCGGCGATCTTCTGGTCGGTGGATGCGACGCCGTCCTCGAGTTCCTTCTTCCTGGCCTCCACGAGCTCTATCTGCTTCGTGAGTGTCTGGATCTCGGAGTTGAGGTTTGCGACAGTATTCGAGAGGTCGAGTATCTCCGACTCCAGTTTCTTTAGCGCCTGTGATAGTTCATGCGGAGTGATCTCGAGGAGCTTCTTGTCCTTGGCTTCTTTCTTCTTCTTGGTCTTCTCGATGTCCTGGGTGAACCTTGACGTGTCTTCCTTGGTCTTCTCGAACAGGTCCAGGGTCTCGGCGAGGTCCTTGTTCTTCGCCTCGAGCTCGGCCACGATGGACGCGAGTCTCTGCTCGAACTCCTTCCGCTTCGCCCCGAGGGAGCCGATCTTGGCGCTCTCGCCGCTGTCCTTCGTGTTAGTGTCCCTGATCTTGCCTTCAAGGTCGGCCAGTTCGAGCTTGAGCTGTGCCAGCTCGGCCTGAACCCTCTCCGATTCCTCGACCGCGGTCCTCAGCTCTGCGGCCTTCTTCTCGATCCTGCTCTCCGAGGGTGCGCCGAACTTCATCAGGTTCTTCTCGAGCGTCCCACCTACCATCGCGCCGCTCGCCTCCGCGAGCTCGCCCTCGAGGGTCACGAGCCTGACGCCGCCCATCAGCTTCCGGGCCTCGTCGAGCGTCTTGACAACTACGGTGTCGCCGAATACGAACCAGAATGCGCTCCTGTACTTCTCATCGAACTTGACGAGATCAATCGCGAACCCAAGCGAGCTCTTGGCCGCCAGTACCGCCTTGCCCCTTGGTCTTCCGTCTATCATCTTGTTGAGTGGTAGGAATGTCGCCCTGCCAGCCTTCGACCTCTTGAGTTGATCGATGCACTGGGCGGCTACTTCATCGGTGTCCACAACGATGGCGTGCATCCTCTGGCCGGCGGCGATGTTCATCGCGGTCTCGTAGTCGCTGTCGACTTCCGCGAGCTCGGCCAGCGTGCCGTGGATGCCCTTGATCGAGCCCTTGTCCCTCGCTTCGAGCACGGTGCTGACTGCGGTGTTCTGCCCCTTCTTGACGGCGTCGATCGCCATCGCCTCCGCCTTCAGTTGGTTGTACTCCCTGGTGAGGCTCTTGACGGCGTTCTCGAGCTCCTGGGACTGCTCGATGAGCTTTCGCTCCTTGTTCCTCTTTGACTGGTAGTCTTCCTGAAGTCTCTTGATGCCCTGGGAGGAGCTCTTGGTCTCGTTCTTGAGCTCCTTGATGGACCATTCCGCGTCCTTGAGCTCGAAGTCGTAGGTCTTCTTCGTCTCCTCCTGGTTGGCGATGTCGATCTTGAGCCTGGATATCTTCTCGTTCAGCCTGTCCTGCTCGAGGTTCAGCGCGTGCAGCTTCTCCTGCCTCGTTGTGACCTCGGCCGACAGCTCGAGAGCCTCCTTCTGGAGCGTGTTGAGCTCAGAATCAGATTTGGAGATCTCCTCTTGATGTTCCGTCAGCTTGTCCCGCTTGCCTGCCAGGAGCTTCGACTTCTGCTCGTGCTCCTTCTTGAGAGGCTCCAGCTTCGCATGGATCGCCTGAAGGTCCTTCTCGACCATCTTGAGGTCTTCCGCCTGGGCCTTCTTGACATCCTTCAATGAGACGGACATCTCGTCTGCGTTCTGGGCGGCGTCCTTCGCGCGGGCGATTTCGATCCTAAGGCTGTCTATCTTGTCCTTTATGTCCTTGGCCTCATCGCCTCCGCGCTCGGTTATCTCCGTCTCGACGGCCGTGAGTTCATCTGAGACGCCCTGGAGCTCCTGAAGGAGCTCCTCCTTCTTCGTCTCTGACTTCTCCTTCTCTTTTGTGTAGCTGTCTATCTGCTCGCTGATGGAGGCTATCTCGCGCTCGACCGACCCCTTGCCCTTGACCGCCATGCACGCCTGTGCGCCCAGGAGCCTGTCGTGCAGATCCTTGTACTTGAGGGCGCCTTCTCTGTCGGAGTCGAGCTGTTTCATCTGCTTCTTGATCTCGTCGAGAATGATGGAGAGCCTCTGGATGTTGTCATCGGCTGCCAAGCGTTCCTTCTCGGCACTCTGGATCTCCTCGTCGAACTTCGTGATACCTGAGATGTCGTCAAGGATGCGCCTGCGCTCCAGGTTGGACATCTGGACGATGCGCGTGATGTCCCCCTGCTGGACGAAGTTGTACCCGTCCGCGCTTATGCGCGCGTTGGCGAGGAGGTTGTCGAATTCACCCAAGGAGGACCTCTTGTCGTTCACGTAGAAGTAGGAGTAGTAACCGTCGACGTTGTCTGATATTCGCACGACGCGCGTGAGCTTGATCTTGTCGGAGTCGATGGGGATGAGCCTGTCGGAGTTGTCGAACACGAGGCTGACCTTGCACTCGCTCGCTGGCTTCTTCTCTTTCCCACCGTTGAATATGAGGTCAGTGAGCTTGCCAGCCCTGATGACCCTGGAGCTCTTCGGGCCCAGGACGAAGAGGATCGCGTCAGCGATGTTCGACTTGCCAGCGCCGTTCGGGCCCGTGACAGCAGTGAACCCCTCGAGGAGCGGTATCCTGGTCTTCCTGGCGAACGACTTGAAGTTCTCGAGCTCTATCTCCTTTAGGTGCATCCGATTCCTCTCCAAGGAGGGTGCGAAAACTTGGCGTGGTCGAAGAGTAGCTGAACCGCTGTTCTCTGCATCCCATCCCGTGCAGTCCGACATGTGTCGGACAGGCAATAAAATGGACTACAGAGTATATAATACTTCGTCCACTTGGCTGCCTGGGCTCAGCCCGTCAAGGCTTTGTAAGCCTTGAGAAGCTCGTCCTTGCTCCTCTCCCAAGAGAGCTCCTTCTCGAAGTGCTCCCTGCCTTTCCTCCCCATCTCGGCCAGG